>OASE01000280.1_pt1 | contig 15188 bp, 13 predicted proteins | sample 1494851 | NCBI WGS metagenome assembly OASE01 (sample SAMEA3360680, study PRJEB22359) | human gut metagenome | biome: ENVO:urban biome; feature: ENVO:human-associated habitat; material: ENVO:feces | place: Bangladesh | collected 2011 | reverse complement strand
GCCGCAATGGTGGAATTGGTAGACACGAGGGACTTAAAATCCCTTGGCCAGTAATGGCTGTGCGGGTTCGAGTCCCGCTCGCGGCACAAAACCTTATTAATAACACTTTTTTATTATGCGTAACCATCTGATTTTTTCTTTATCAGCATGTTCTATGCTTTTGTTGGCCTCATGCTCTAAGATGGGACCACTCTCTGCCGACAATTTCTCGGTAGATCCTAATCCTCTTGAGGCTATCGGTGGCAAGGTGCCAGCTACTATTGACGGCACGTTCCCAGTGAAATACATGAAGAAGAAGGCTGTTGTGACAGTCACTCCGGAGCTTCGCTATGGCAACGGTCTCGTTACCAAGGGCAACGGTGCCACGTTCCAGGGCGAGAAGGTGCAGGGCAACAACCAGACCATCTCTTATAAGATGGGTGGCAAGTACACCATGAAGACAGCCTTCCCTTACAATGCCGACATGGCGCAGAGCGAGATGTATCTCACTTTCGACGCTCGCAAGGGCAACAAGGTCTACAACGTGCCTGCAGTGAAGGTCGCCAATGGCGTTATCGCCACGGCTGAGCTTTACAAGAAGACCATGGACAACGCTGGCGCTTGCATAGCACCAGACAGCTTCCAGCGCGTCAAGGACCAGAAGGTCCAGGCCAACGTGAAGTTCCTCATCAACCAAGCCAACCTCCGCAAGAGCGAGCTGAAGAACAATTCCGTGAAGGAGTTTGTCAAGATGCTCAAGTCTATCAACGCGGACCGCAAGGGCTTGAACATGAAGAACGTGGAGGTTGCAGCTTACGCTTCTCCTGATGGTGGCTTCGCTTTCAACGACAAGCTGTCAAAGAACCGTGAGAAGGTCTCAACAAAATATGTCAACAAGCAGCTCAAGGCCGCCAAGCTCGGTGGCACCGACGTTGACGCGCACTACACCGCACAAGACTGGGAAGGCTTCAAGGAGCTTGTGGCAGCCAGCAACTTGCAGGATAAGGACGTCATCCTTCGAGTGCTTGAGATGTACAAGGACCCAGCCGAGCGTGAGAGCCAGATCAAGAACATGAGCGAGGGCTTCCGTGAGCTCGCCACTGGCATCCTGCCAGAGCTTCGCCGCAGCCGCCTCATCATCAACTATCAGACTGTGGGCCGCAGCGACGACGAGATCAACGAGCAGTATGCCGCCGATCCTTCAAAGCTGAGCGAGGACGAGCTTCTCTATGCCGCAAGCCTGACAAACGACGCCTCCAAGAAGGCTGAGATTTACCAGAAGGCTTCTGAGCTGAACAACACCGACTATCGTTCACTCAACAACCTCGCCGCCCTTGCCTTCAACCGTGGCGACATGAACGCCGCCAAGCAGTATATCGCCGAGGCACAGACCAAGGGCAACGCTCCTGAGGCTTACGCCAACCTCGCCCTCATCGCCTTGAAGAACGGCAACACAAGCGAGGCTGAGAGCTATATCGCTAAGGCCAACGACGCCAACGGACTGAGCGAGGTGCTCGGCAACCTTAACATCGCCAAGGGCGACTACGCACAGGCCGTGAAGAACTTTGGCAACTCAGCTACCAACAGCGCCGCTCTCGCACAGCTCCTCACAAAGGACTACGCCACAGCTCTCTCAACGCTCAACAACGTGAAGAACGCCGACGGCATGACAGAGTATCTGAAGGCTATCGTCAACAACCGCATGGGCAACACTTCTGCAGCCAAGGCAGCCCTCGACAAGGCAAAGAAGCTCGACAAGACGCTTGCGGCTTACGCCTCAAAGGATCTTGAGCTTGCCAACTTGAAGTAATTCGGGAAAATCACATCAGATTTCAATAATGAGCCATGGAGCCAGCGATTTGGCTCTATGGCTTTTTCTTTTTTTGATAGTAATGCCACGCAACTTATTTCTCCTTTTCGCTCTTCTCGTCCTCGTCTCGTGTGGTGAGGACAGCAAGCACTTCAAGATTGAAGGGCGCCTCTTGCAGATGAACCAGGGCGAGTTTTATGTCTACAGCAATGACCAATGTGTCGATGGCATAGACACCATAAAGGTTCAAGGTGGACGCTTCTCCTATGAGATACCGTGCTCCTCGCCATCGACGCTGACTATCGTCTTCCCCAATTTCTCTGAGACGCCGGTGTTCGCCGAGCCTGGTAAGAAGGTCAAGGTGGACGGCGACGCCTCCCACTTGAAGATGTTGAAGATAAAAGGCACGAAGGACAACGAGTTGATGACATCTTTCCGTGAGCATATTGCCACGGCCTCGCCTCCGGAGATTAAGCGTTATGTCGAGGTGTTCATCAACGACCATGCCGATTCTCCCGTGGCCATCTGGCTGTTGCGGAAATACTTTATCGCTACGTCCACTCCCGACTATGCCGCAGCAAGCAAGGCCATCAAGGCGTTGCAAAAGAAACTGCCCGACAATGCCAGCCTGAAACTGTTGGCGCAGAGCGTGGAGAAGCTCAAGGCCACCAGCGTGGGCAACAGGTTGCCAGCTTTCACCACATACGACATCAACGGTAGCGCGGTATCGTCGTCCGACTTGTCGGTGGGCACGGCTGTCATTCTCGTGTGGGCCACGTGGAGCTATGACAGCAGCGACATGATGCGGCATCTCCAGGAGCTCTGCCAGACCACGAAGCTCAAGGTTCTCGCCATCAACGTGGACCCAAGCAAATTCGATTGCCGAAGCTACATCAAGAGCAATGAGGTGACGTTCCCGGTGGTCTGCACGGGCGACATGTTCGACACGCCGGTGCTAAAGCAGCTGGGGCTACAGTCGGCATGCGACCTCTTGCTCGTCAAGGATGGAATAATAAAAGGCGTTAACCTCTCCCCATCCAACTTGGACCTTCAATTAGGGAAGTAACCAGCCCCCCGCACCTTATTACCTTTATTTATCTGCCTATGCTTGTAAAAACCTATTCCGCCGCCGTCAATGGCCTCCAGGTCACCACCGTGACCGTAGAGGTCAGCTTGATAAAGGGAGTGATGTATCATCTCACGGGCCTTGGCGATGTCGCCGTCAGGGAGGGGCGCGACCGCATCGCCGCCGCCATGCAATATAACGGCATGAAGTTTCCCAGGGCCGACATCACCGTGAACATGGCACCTGCCGACCTCAAGAAGGAAGGCAGCGGCTTCGACCTGCCGCTTGCCATAGCCATCCTTGCCGCCGATGGGCAGATTCCCGCCGACTCGCTGGGAGAGTACATGATGATTGGCGAGCTTGGTCTCGACGGCAAGCTGCAGCCCGCGAAGGGCGTCTTGCCGATAGCCATCAAGGCGCGCGCCGAGCATTTCAAAGGGTTGATAGTGCCTAAGCACAACGAGCGTGAGGCCGCCATCGTCAACAACATCGATGTCTACGGCATGGACTCACTGGCAGATGTCATAGCCTTGTTGTCGCGCCAGCGAGAGTATCAGCCTTGCGTGGTTGACACGCGCGATGAGTTCTACAAGCAGCAATACGATTTCGACCTCGACTTCTCCGATGTCCGTGGCCAGGAAACGGTGAAGCGCGCCTTGGAAGTGGCGGCCGCCGGTGGCCACAATGTCATAATGATAGGCCCGCCGGGCTCCGGCAAGAGCATGATGGCCAAGCGCCTCCCGTCCATCCTGCCGCCTCTCACGTTGCGCGAGAGCCTCGAGACCACGCAAATCCACTCGGTTGCCGGCACGCTGAAGCAAGGCTCCGCGCTCATATCCCAGCGGCCTTTCCGCGCGCCGCATCACACCATTTCGGAAGTGGCCCTTGTGGGAGGGGGCATGAACCCAATGCCGGGCGAGATAAGCCTTTCACATAATGGAGTGCTGTTTTGCGATGAGCTGCCGGAGTTTAACAAGCACACCTTGGAAGTGTTGCGACAGCCGCTTGAGGACAGGCAGATTACCATAAGCCGCGCCAAATACTCAGTCACCTATCCCGCCTCGTTCATGTTCGTGGCATCCATGAACCCTTGCCCTTGTGGTTATTACGGGGACCCGACCCATCATTGTGTTTGCACGCCGGGGCAGATACAGCGCTATCTCAACAAGATTTCCGGGCCGTTGATGGATCGCATCGACATCCAGTGCGAGATTTCCGCCATTCCCTTCAAGGAACTCAGCAAGGCGCAGCCAGGCGAGCCGTCGGCCAACATTCGCGAGCGCGTCATCGCGGCGCGAGCCATACAGACGCGGCGATACGAAGGTGTCGCCGGAGTCCACTGCAACGCCCAGATGACAGAGAAGATGATACACGAGTATGCCGAGCCAGATGCCGCTGGCCTCGAATTGCTTCGCACCGCCATGGAGCGGCTGAGCCTCTCGGCGCGAGCCTACAGCCGCATACTGAAGGTGGCACGCACCATTGCCGACCTCGACGGCTCGGAGAAGGTGGAGCCGAGACACATAGCCGAGGCTATAGGCTACCGACAGCTCGACCGTGGCGACTGGGCCGAAAGAGGATTGTAATCAAAAGCTTTTTCTATATGCATTGCCATAATGCTTTGAATTGAGCGTAAGGTTAACAAGAAGCGCATGAGTTCACAAGGTTGTGGTCCACAAGTTTGTGAATTCTCGCGTTTTTATCGTCATTGCCGATTGATGCCACGCCTTGTTCTTGTTGAAAATAGCCCCAACCCGCAAAGTTTACGACTAAACAGCATTATTCCGATGAAATATTTGTGACTGCAAGATAAAAACCGTATTTTTGTCAGCAATACTGAACTTTATAAATCTAAATCTTTGCTTATGAAACTTTTGAACCATAATCACCTGCGTGTCGTTCTCGCGACACTTGTCGCCCTTGCCATGGTCTCATGCCAACGCTTGGCAAGCGAAGACCCGGAACCGCCGTCAGGTGAAAAGTCGATGGTGAGGTTCAAGGTCAGTCAGTTTGAGCCCCTGCCTTTCTCCACTGCGCAGTCGCGTTCCCAGTCAGTTTCCGAATTGTGCAAGCAGATAGACCTCGCGGTGTTTCAAGGCGGAGTTCGCACGGTGAAGACTACGCAAAAGGCAGGCGACAAGGATTTCGGCACGCTCTCCGTGGCCCTTGCGCCAGGGGCGTATAAGGCGGTTATCGTCGCCCATAATCAAGGCAAGACACCAACGATGACCAATGCCGAGAAGATAACGTTCAGTGGCGACTTGTCTGACACGTTCTCGTGGAGCGATGACATCACGGTCGGCGAGGGCAATGGCCTCGACGTGGACGTCAGCATGCACCGTGTCGTGGCAATGGTGAGGTTTGTCACGACCGACAAGGTTCCAGACAACATCTCAACCTTGCAATTCTATTACACGGGCGGCAGCTCAACACTCGACGGATTGACAGGCAACGGCTGCGTCAACTCACGCCAAACCGTAAAGATAGCCATCACCGACGACATGAAAGGCAAGACGGCCAAGTTTGAGATATACACATTCCCCAAGAGCGACAGCAAGGAGCTGAAGATAGAAGTCACGGGACTTGGCCCAACAGGCGAGGCGGTTTACAGCCACACGTTTGAAAACGTGCCGGTCAGCCGCAACCAGATAACACAGTTCACGGGCGCGCTTTTCAGCGACAATCCCGTAACGGGCGACACGTCGTCCAAGTTCATGCTCACCACGGATGATGAGTGGCTGACCGTGGACAAGAGTTTTTAGCATGGCGCGCAAACGTTTGCATAATTTATATCAATATTATTGATTGTTTTTTCTTTTTGTTGCATAGGAAAAGACCTAAATTTGCAGTGAGCAATCAAAAAAAAGAATTCCTAAAAGCTGCGATATTAAATGGCACATTCTACTATAACAATGAGAGACATCGCGGAGGCCTTGGGCGTCTCCGTGGCCACGGTCTCGCGGGCGTTGAAAGACAGTCCTCGAATAAGTGCTGAACAGCGCGACCGTATCAAGTCTTACGCAAAGGCGCACGATTATTATCCCAACGTGCTTGCCGAATGCTTGCGCAGCAATGTGGCGAGGTCGTCAAAGGCGATTGGCGTCATAGTGCCCCAGTTTGAGCATTTCTATTTCTCTTCCGTCTTGAGTGGCATCAACCAGGAGGCCATGTCCCACGGTTATACCTTGATGGTAAGCGAGAGCCTTGACGAGTACGAGACGGAGGCCCTCATCTGCAAGCGGTTTCTTGAGAATCGCGTGTGTGGTGTCATCGTCTCAGAGGCCAAGAACACCGTGCGCTACGATCATTTCAAGCGTATCTTGGACTGCCACATGCCGCTCGTGTTCTACGACCGCATTTGCACGGGAATCAATTGCGACCGCGTTGTCGTCGACGACTACCAAGGCGCGTTCAACGCCGTCAACTACATGATAGAGCGTGGTTGCCGCCGCGTCGCGTTCTATGGGTCGCCAATGACCATGGAGATAAGCAAGAACCGCTATAATGGCTATCGCGATGCCTTGTTGCACAACGGCTTGGAACCCGACGACAGGTTTTTCCGTATCTGTGACAATCGCTCCGACGCCGAGGCCATAACGCCGGAGCTGCTGTCGCAAGAGGAGATACCAGACGCTTTCTTTGCCGTCAACGACGATACCGCCATCGGCATACTCTATACCGCCAAGCGCATGGGCTACAGGGTGCCGGAAGACATCAGCATCTGCGGGTTCACCAACGGGCAGCGCGCCGTGGCCAGCGACCCAATGCTGACAACGGTGGAGCAGCGAGGCCAAAGGGTAGGAGAGGAGGCTGCCAACATCCTCATAAGCAAGGTGGAAGGCGAACTGCCCATGGAGAAGATAGAGAAGCGCATAGTGAGGACGCGCCTGGTCATCAGGGGCACAACACGATGACGATTCAGATTAAATCACGGATAAAAAACAAATACGATGAGTATGGATTTTAATAATGAGACCCCGACAATGTTGAAAGAGAAGCCCGACATGTCGTTTTGGGGGCTGTGGAACCTCAGTTTCGGCTTCTTTGGCGTGCAGATTGCCTACGCCCTCCAGAGCGCGAACATCTCGCGCATCTTCGCCACTCTCGGCGCCGACCCGCACAACCTTAGCTATTTCTGGATATTGCCGCCGCTGATGGGCATCCTTGTGCAACCCATCGTGGGCACCTGCTCCGACAAGACGTGGTGTCGCTTTGGCCGCCGCATCCCCTATCTGTTTGTTGGTGCCGCCATCGCGGTGCTCGTGATGTGCCTGTTGCCCAACTCCGGATCATTCGGCATGACCGTGAGCACGGCCATGGTCTTCGGTCTCATCGCCCTTATGTTTCTCGACACAAGCATCAACATGGCCATGCAACCATTCAAGATGCTTGTCGGCGACATGGTCAACGAGAAGCAGAAAGGCCTGGCTTATTCCATCCAGAGCTTCCTGTGCAACGCCGGCTCGTTGGTGGGCTATGTCTTCCCGTTCGTCTTCGCCGCCTTGGGCATCGCCAACACCGCCGCCAAGGGAACGATACCCGATTCGGTGATTTACAGCTTCTACGTGGGTGCCGCCATCCTCATCCTTTGCGTCATCTACACCGTGTGGAAGGTGAAAGAGTGGAATCCGCATGACTACAACGAATACAATGGCTCGTTGAAGTCGGTAGAGGAAAAGGAGGAAGGCTCTGGCAACTGGTTCGTGCTGTTGCGTAACGCCCCGTCCACATTCTGGAAAGTCGGTCTCGTGCAGTTCTTCTGCTGGTTCGCCTTCATGTATATGTGGACTTACACCAACGGCACAGTGGCCGCCAACTGTTGGGGCACTACCGACGTGACGAGCGAGGGCTATCAAGCCGCCGGCAACTGGGTGGGAATCCTCTTTGCCGTGCAGGCCATTGGCTCAGTGGTTTGGGCCGTCGTCTTGCCTAAGTTCAAGAACCGCAAGATGGCTTATTCCCTTAGCCTCGTGCTTGGTGGCGTCGGCTTCGTGGCATGCGCCTTCATCCACGACCAGTATGTGCTCTTCGTGCCATTCCTGCTCATCGGCTGCGCTTGGGCCGCCATGCTCGCCATGCCGTTCACCTTCGTCACCAACGCACTTCAAGGCTATGGCCACATGGGTGCCTACCTGGGCTTGTTCAATGGAACCATCTGCGTTCCGCAGATTGTGGCGGCCGCTATCGGAGGTGTCATATTGTCGCTCGTGGGCTCGGTCCAGAGCAGTATGATGGTCGTGGCTGGCGTGAGCGTATTGATCGGCTCTGTGGTGGTCTTCACCATCAAGGAAAAATAATCGTGGCGAGTCGTCAGCGGTTATTGTCGCTGACGACAGCGCCGCAAACAATGACAGATAAAATCAAGAAAAATCATGAAAAGACTGTTCATAACTTTTTCATTCATCCTTACCATGGCCATGATGAACGCAGCCACTGCATTGCGTGTTGATCCCGCCAATTGGTTCGCGGGCATGAAAGACCCTTCGCTCCAGATAATGCTATATGGCAAGGGCATACGCGACGTGCGCAACGTCACTACCGACTATCCCGGGGTGAAGGTCGATTCCGTGGTTCGCCTCGACTCCCCCAACTACCTTTTCGTGTATCTCAACCTCAAGGACGCCAAGGCTGGCGAGATGACGTTGAGGCTCGACGGCAAGAAGATAAAATATGAGCTAAAGGAGCGCCAGATGCCAGGCGAGGCTCACAAGGGCTTCACCAATGCCGACGTGCTCTATCTGCTCATGCCCGACCGCTTTGCCAACGGCAACCCGAAAAACGACGTGGTGAAAGGCATGCGCGACCAACTGTGCGACCGCACGAAGCCGTCGCTCCGTCACGGGGGCGACCTTGAGGGCATACGCCAACATCTCGACTATTTCAAGCAGCTTGGGGTGACGGCACTGTGGTTCACGCCCATACTTGAGAACGACTGGCCCAACGCGGGCGTCAACTCGTCTTATCATGGCTATGCCACCACCGACTACTACAAGGTGGACGCGCGCTTTGGCTCTAACGATGAATATTGCAATCTCATAAAGGATTGCCACAAGAAAGGCTTGAAAGTGGTGATGGACATGATCTTCAACCACTGCTCCGACTATCATATCTGGAACCGCGACATGCCGTCGAAGGATTGGTTCAACAATCCAGGCTATGGCCTGCAGACCAGCTATAAGCTCACGCCGGTGCTCGACCCTTACGCTTCAAAGGTGGACTTGGCTGAGACCACCGACGGATGGTTCGTCAAGTCGATGCCTGACCTCAACCAGCGCAATCCTCACGTGATAAAGTATCTCATACAGAACAGTGAGTGGTGGATAGAGACGGCCGACATCGACGGCATACGCATGGACACTTACCCTTACGCCGACCGCAAGGCCATGGCGCAGTGGATGAAGACCCTGGACGCCGAATACCCCAACTTCAACACCGTGGGAGAGACGTGGGTGACGGAGCCGCAGTACACCGCCTCTTGGCAAAAAGACTCCAAGCTCTCAAAGGTGAACAGCTACTTGAAGACGGTGATGGACTTCTCTTTCTTCGATAAGCTAAACCAGGCTAAGCGTGAGGAGACGGATGGCTGGTGGAACGGTTTCAACCGCATTTACAACTCGCTTTGTTACGATTATCTCTATCCCAACCCGTCTTCGGTGTTGGCTTTCATTGAGAACCACGACACCGACCGCTTCCTTGGCAACACCAAAGACTCTACCATGCTAAAGCAGGCGTTGGCTCTGCTGCTCACCATCAACCGCATACCGCAGCTCTATTATGGCACCGAGGTGCTGATGAACGGCACGAAGGAGGTTACCGATGGCTACGTGCGCAAGGACTTCCCCGGCGGATTCGCTGGAGACCAACACGACTGCTTCACCGCCGAGGGACGCACCAAGACCGAGAACGGGATGTTCAACTGGCTGAGCGCGTTGCTGCATTGGCGCCAGGGCAATGAGGTGATAAGCAAGGGCTCGCAGACCCAGTTCATACCTTATAATGGCGTTTATGTCATTGCCCGCCAGTATGGTGGCAAGACGGTGATGACCATTCTCAATGGCAAACGCTCCGACAACGTGCTCGACGTGGCTCGCTATGCTGAGATAATCAAGGACAACAAGACCGCAAAGGATGTCGTCACGGGCAAGACCTTGGACATCTCCAAGAACGTGCCGCTGACGCAACGCGAGTCGCTCGTCATAGAGTTCTGACGTCTCAACATGCTGCTTTCGGTTATCATTCCTGTCTATAATGTCGTGGGTACGCTTCGGCGGTGTGTCGACAGCGTTTTGGCCCAGGGCATTGACGACATGGAGATAATAATCGTCGACGATGGCTCAACAGATGGTTCCGCGGTGATTTGCGATAAATACAAGTCGCCGCGGGCTATTGTCGTGCATCAGGCCAACGCCGGACTGTCAGAGGCGCGCAACGAGGGTTTAAGACTTGCGCGAGGCGAGTTTGTCACGTTTGTGGATTCCGACGATTATATTGAGCCAGACACTTACCCAGCGTTGCTCGAGCGGATGGCGCGAGCCGACGTTGACATTCTTGAATATTCCATTGTGCGTGAAGGCGGACGTTGCCCAGTCTCGCGCATTGTTTTCCCAGACCACGATTACACCGACATGGCCGCTTATTGGCTTTGCGGCAAAGCCTATGCCCATACCTATGCTTGTAATAAGATTTACAAGCGTCAGCTGTTTGGCCATGTCTGTTTTCCAAAAGGAAAGAAGTTTGAGGACGTGTCCACGTTGTGGAACCTTTTAAGGGAAGCGCGAAAAGTCGAGACCACGTCGTTGGGCGCGTATCATTACACCGTCAACCCCTTGGGCATCACACAACGGGCAGGCGGAGCGGAATACCGCGATTTGCTTGACGCGCATCTTCAAATAGTGTCAAGCAAGATGTTGAATGCCCATCAAGAAGGCTTCTGCGAATACTACCGGCATGTGCTTGACATCCAGTTGCAAACCTATATCTACACGGGCGACATGTCGGATGTCAAACTGCCCATGATGCGATTCTTGGGCAGTTTGAAACTGTTGTCGCTCAACGTCTTGGGCATGCGAGGACTGTGCCGGCTCGTGAGGGTGGTGAAACACTATTTATAGCGCATCCACTTTATTATTTCTTTTATGCTTGGCTTCTTGCCATACATGAGTATGCCTACGCGGTAAATCTTGCCGCCAATCCATATCATGAGGAATGCCGAGGCGTAGAGCAAGGCTATGCTCAGAAGCTCTTGCCATAATGGTACGCCAAAGGGAATGCGTATCATCATCACGATGGGCGACGTGAGCGGGAACAGCGATGCCCAGAACGCTAAGGGCCCGTCGGTGTTCTCTATGCTGTACATGGCGGCGTAGAGGCCGAAGAGGGTAATCATCGTTATGGGAACCACAAACTGGTTGGCGTCTTCTTGCTCGTTGATGCTTGCCCCTGTGGCGGCGAAGAAGCTGGAATAGAGCAAGTAGCCACCTACGAACATGATGATGAACATCAAGCCTATTTCAGCGTATGGCAGGTTGACTATGGCAGTGAGAAGTTCTTGCGTGTCTTGGCTCATGTTCATCGTGGGCGAGGGCATGGGTTGCCCTGCCGCTATCGACTGGGCTTGACTGACGCCGAAGCCGACGGAAGCCACTGTCATGATGATGCTTAGCATAACGCCCCACAGCGCCATTTGGGCTATGCCAACGAGCATCACGCCGATAATCTTGCCCATCATGAGCTGGAAAGGCTTGACGCTGCTCACCAAGAGCTCTATTATGCGGTTGGTCTTTTCCTCTATCACGCTCTGCATCACCATGCCACCGTAGGTTATTACGAAGATGTAGATGAGGAGCGTGAATATGCCGCCCACTATTATGGCCACATACGTGCTGGAAGCTTGCTCGTCGCCTTCCTTGCTCCATTTCACGGTTTTCATGTTCACGTCGCGTTGCACGTCGTCTATTATCTTGTCGAGACCGGCTATTCCCGTGGCCTCGAGCTTTTGCTTCTGCACCGTCTCGTTGAGTTTCGACTGTATGTAGTCGAGCAGGTTGCCCGGGATTTCCTTGTGGCTGTATATGGTCACCTTGCCGTTGTTTTTCACGAGGTCGCCCGATATGGCCACCACCGCGTCGTAGGGCGAGTCTTCCGAGCGCATCTCCTCGGTTATGACAGGCTGCGCGGAGAAGGCGAACGACTTAGACGCTTTCAGGGCCTTGGCGTAAACGCCGGTGGGGTCTATCACCGCCACCTTTTGTTGCTCGTCGTTCTCTATCGACGAGAGCCATAGCGGCACGAAGACGAGAGCCGCCATGATAAACGGCATGGTTATGGTGAGGATGATGAAGCCTTTTGTTCTTACGCGCTTTAGAAACTCGCGCTGGATGATGATAAGTATCTTGTTCATTGCTTGCTTTCTATCTGCTCTTCGTTCCACTTGGTTTCCTTGCCTATCACTTTCAGGAAGATGTCGTTCATCGACGGCACGTGCTCGGCGAAATACGTCACGTCTGCCATCTCGCTGAGCGCGTGCACGAGTTCGCTGCCGCTGACACCCTCGTTGGCCTGGAGCAGGTAACGCTCCGTGCCATGGCCATTGTCATGCTCTGTTATCTTGAAAGGCAGGCCGTCGCGGTCGGGCAGGGGCGTGGTGGCTTTCAGCTCGTACAGTCCAGTGCGGAAGCTGTCTTTTATGCTTCTCATCTCGCCTTGCATCACCACCTCAGAGTGGTTTATCAAGGCTATGTCGTCGCATATCTCCTCCACGCTCGACATGTTGTGCGTGGAGAATATTATGGTGTGGCCTTGGTCACGCAGTTTTAGGATTTCCCGCTTCAGTTGTTCGGCGTTCACCGGGTCGAAGCCAGAAAACGGCTCATCGAAGATGAGCAACTCTGGCTTGTGGAGCACGGTGATGATGAATTGCACCTTCTGCGCCATGCCCTTCGACAGTTCTTCGAGCTTGCGGTTCCACCACGGCATGATGCCGAACTTGTCGAACCAGTCTCGCAGCCTGCTCTCGGCTTCATGTTTGTCCATTCCCTTCAGGCGCGCGAGATACACGGCTTGCTCGCCAACCTTCATCTTGCGATAGAGGCCGCGTTCCTCGGGAAGATAGCCTATGCGAGTGACGTCGGTCGGTTCCATGGGGCGACCGTCGAATATTACCTCGCCGCAGTCTGGAGCCGTTATGCGGTTGAGAATCCTTATCAGTGTTGTCTTTCCGGCACCGTTCGGGCCAAGCAGTCCGAATATCCTGCCGCGTCTGACAGACAACGACACGTCGTTGAGAGCCACGTGGCTCTCAAACCGCTTGGTGACATTCCGGACTTCTACTAATTTGTCCATATCGATTTATAGAGTGTGCTGTAAAGGTAGTAATAATAATATAGAAACAAGGTCTACGGCCTCATGATTTAAGTTTTTTTGGTTATAAAAAAGAAGGCAACGGCTTTACATTGTGATGCCGTTGCCTTTTCAGTCGCAATCTTCTGCAAACTTACAGCGTTATGCCAACGCCAAACGACAATGAATGTCGTGTGCCGTTTTCGTTGAAAAGGTGCGTCTCCTGCGAGTCGACATCATAGATGTAAACGGGAATGTCGTTGAATCTCTTTACATTATATGCTATTTGGAAATTCAATCCAAAGTGTTTCTGTAACATGTGTGTATAGCCTATTCCTATGTTGCCGGTGATGCCTTTTGTGAATTCTCCTACCTTTAACGCATATCCCAAATCGGAGAAAAGATAAATGTCAGGCACTTTCTCAATGGCTTTGTACCTTACCGTAGCGAAGACTGGCAACGTGTTATAATCAAGGTTGGTGTATCTGCTAAGCCCTATTCCCATTCCTGCAGACCAGCGTGGCGTTATGTCGTAGCGAGAGGATAACTGCACGGAGTTTCCCCCCATCTTGTATTGACCGCGTTTAAGCGTTACGCCCATTATCTTCTCGCATAAGCCCAAATTGTAATGATAATCAATGTCGAAATGGAATCTGCTTTGTCCCTTGATGGCAGTCAGGCCGCCCACTGCCAACACTATTGCCAATATGATTTTTCGGTATCCTGATTTCCTTGATTGCGTCATGAAGATTATTGTGTTTTAAATGATTTTACATTTGGTTGTAAGAGACAATTGTCATCTTGCTTGATTTTTGCATTTTGTTATCCTTGCCGCGAGCCATCGCCCATTATACTTAATGGCACCATAGACAACACAGCTTGAAAGTTTAGTGGATTTTCCCCCGTCAATGGATATGTTTTTTAGATTCCAACCACCATTATAGGAAATGTCTACTACATAGTTGCCAGGAAACCATTTTGCGTAAAAGTCTTTGGTGAACGTTCTTGCATTATTCTTACCGTCTTCGTCGGCTCCTGTTATGACATACAAGGCCGAATTGTCAACAGAATATAATCCCCTTTGATTTTCCGGTGTGGAGTTAATGCAATCCTTTAGGCTCTTGGCACCGTTGTTCAACAAAAATTTAATACTGGATTTTAGAAGTGAGTTGATATTTTTAACAGTGACATTATATGAAGTAAATGGAACATGGAACAAAACGCTATTTTCGTTCTTAAAAGGGAAATTATTTTTCAGCCACGAAGGATAATCTGTTTCAACAGCTTGTTTTGGATTCACATTTGGATTTAGATACTGTATGACAGGTGATGGGAAGGTGTATTTTAATTCTATTGCAGACCATCCAACGCGTATTTCATCAGCCTTGCAATTCCACCATATCCCGCATCTCTTCTTTTGCATCTTCATAGTTGTTCCTATATTGGCATATATGTAATAATTTTGATCATATAGTCCCAAACGTAGCCTTCTGTGTCCATTGAATTGATTTATGGCTAATACGTTTTTCCCCCATATGCTAGCCCATGCACGATGGCAACCATCCACCATCTCCTTTACTGTTGTAATCAACGTCTCTAATATTGTTTGCGGTAATGGTAACTCCATTTTTTAGTTGAAGTGCTTCATTGTTCGTGGACGCTCTTGTGCCTGTGTCATCGTCTGTTTCTTCTGTCGCAGTATAGTTGCAGGGGATGAATTGTACGTCTTTATTAATAGCAAGAACTTTTCCTATGTTGTTGTCGTCAACAGTTATTTTTGAAACTTCAGCATCAATGTCATTTAGTTGTTTGGCCTTAGAATGCTCAGAGAAAGCAACGCCGTTCCCATAATATTTGTATACAGTGTCATCGACCTCTATCTCACGGGTGGCATTAAGAAGTTTGGCAAAGGCGTCATCTGCTATTATTGAATCAGACATACAGAATTCAAGGCTGTCTTCGTCCGTATTTATGGAGTCTGTTTGCGCTTGTGTG
>OASE01000279.1_pt1 | contig 15228 bp, 9 predicted proteins | sample 1494851 | NCBI WGS metagenome assembly OASE01 (sample SAMEA3360680, study PRJEB22359) | human gut metagenome | biome: ENVO:urban biome; feature: ENVO:human-associated habitat; material: ENVO:feces | place: Bangladesh | collected 2011 | reverse complement strand
GCCTCAATCATGGGCACGGTTGACGATGAAAGTGTGGGGAATATTGAGGTCGTGCCGTGCTTGGCATGGGCGTTGATGGCTCCGCGGAAAGCCTCTTCGGTACCCTCCATAAAGTCGCGTCCACCACCGCCGTGGACGTGCATTTCGATGCCGCCAGGCACAATAGTGCAACCCTTCGCATCAATGATTTTGGCACCCTCAACGTGCAAGTCGTTGTTGCTAACGGCTTTGATTTTGTTACCTTCAACAATTACAGAACCGCCCTTGAGCCAACCCTGTGGGGTGAGAATGCGGCCATTAATGATTTGCTTAAGCATGATAGAATTAAAGTTTGATGGGCAGAATAGCTTGGTGTGCGTTACAGGGCAAATATGATATGCTGTCACTACGGGTTAGGTTAAAGCCTTCCTGCCTGAATGATATCAAGTTGATTACAATAGCGGTGCGTTGGCCGAATTTGTTGACAGACAAATGAACGACGAGTTGTTGTGCCCTTTTGGCCGTGTTCCCCGTCAGTATCACACATTCGCAGGTCGAAAAGAGCAAGGCGTGCCTACTTGTCAGCCTGTTAATATGTTAGCCCGTTAATGCTTAATTCCGCTAACGTCATAGCAAAGGTAAGCATATTTTTCTAACTTTGCACTCAAAATCTAAATAAATGACTACTAAACAACGTGAAGACCGCCGGCTGCGTCCTCGTCGCCGTGGTTGGCTTGCGCTCATGCCGCTTGTGTTGCTTGCGCTGCTTATGGCAGTGATGGGCATATTGATGAATGACTTTTCGAGTGTGCCGATGACCATCGTGTTCTTGTTTACAGGTATTGCCTCATTGCTCACATTACGTGGTTACAGCATTGATGAGCGTGTGCGTGCCTTTTCGCATGGTGCCGGCAGCAGCGACCTCTTATTGATGGTATGGATATTTGTGCTTGCAGGCGCTTTTGCTGCATCGGCCAAGGATATGGGCGCGGTAACGGCAACGGTCGATCTGACCATGAGGTGCTTGCCCGGAAACATCTTGCTTGCCGGGCTGTTCCTGGCATCGTGTGTGGTGTCGCTTTGCATAGGCACATCGGTAGGCACCATCGTGGCACTTGTGCCAATGGCGGCTGAAATGTCGGCACGCACAGGGGTGTCATTACCCTTCATGGTGGCTATAGTGGTGGGCGGTTCCTTCTTCGGCGATAATCTTTCATTCATATCCGACACGACTGTGGCTGCCACCCGTACCCAAAATTGTACCATGCGCGACAAGTTTCGCACCAATTTCCGCATTGTGCTGCCGGCTGCCATTCTGTGTTTTGGCATTTACGCCTTTATGGGTTTTGAGCAAGGTGTGGTATCAGCCAATGCCCAAGGCACCTTGCATCTTTGGCGAGTGCTGCCTTATGCCGTGGTGCTTGTAGCGGCGTTGTGCGGCATGAACGTTATGATGGTGCTCTGTGTTGGCACGCTTTTAACGGGCGTAGTTGGCATAGCCGAGGGGGCTTACACGCTTGCGGGTTGGTTGCTCTCCATGGCGCATGGCATAACGGGCATGGGCGACTTAATTCTCATCTCCATGATGGCTGGAGGCCTGTTGGCAGTTGTGCGCAAGGGTGGGGGAGTCACCTATCTCGTGCGTGTGCTGACCCGCCGTGTGCACTCGCGTCGTGCGGCAGAGTGTTGTATAGCTTCATTGGTTGCCCTTACCAACTGCTGCACAGCCAACAACACCGTGGCCATTTTGTCGGTTGGGGCAATAACTAAAGACATCAGTGTGCGCTATGGCGTGGACAAACGTCGTGCGGCAAGCTTGCTCGATATATTCTCATGCGTGGTCCAAGGCATTATACCGTATGGTGCCCAGTTGCTCATGGCCAGTGGTCTGGCTCTTGTAAGCCCGATGCAGATTATCCCCAATCTTTATTACCCAATGCTGCTGGCATTGTCGGCAATTTTAAGCATAGCCGTAACAGGCAGGAATAAAGGACAAACAAAAAAATAACCACATTATAATAATGAAAAAGAAAAAGCGCAAATTCAAGCGTAGTTTCAAAATCTTTGTAGCAGTAGTCGTAGCCATAGTCGCTTTGTTCTGCATAAGCCGCTGCCGTGGGGGCAGTGAAAATGAAGGCAAATCCTTGCCCGAAAGCCGCATGCCGCATCTGAACGACTCGCTAACTAATGAAAAATCGAATTTCGATGGTGCGGCCGAGATGGACAGTCTCATTGCCAAATATCTCAAGCGTTGGGAGGTGAATGGCGCACAGTTGGCTGTGTCGCGCAACGACTCTCTGGTTTATGCCAAGGGATATGGTTGGGCAGAGAAGGAAAAGAACGACCCCATGCGTCCGTCTAATATTCTGCGCATAGCTTCTGTGTCGAAGCTGATTACAGCCACAGGCATTATGAAACTGCAAGAAAAGGGCAAGCTAAAGTTGACCGACCATGTTTTTGGCCCTCAAGGCATATTAAATGATACAGCTTACACCAATGCCATAACCGATAAACGCTATTTCGACATCACAGTTGATGACTTGTTGCGTCACAAAGCCGGCTTTACGCGATATGCGGGCGATCCCGTGTTTTCAACCCGTTATATTATGATGCAGAATCACTTGAGCACACCGCCCGACCATCATGCGTTGCTGCAAATTGTGCTCAAGCGTCATTTGGGCTATCAGCCCGGGGGCGACATGCAGAAGTATTGCAATATAGGCTATTTGTTGCTGTCGATGATTATCGAGAAGCGTTCGGGCACAACCTACGAACAGTTCATACAGCGCGAGGTGCTGCAGCCGGCAGGTTGCTTTGGCTTCAAAATAGCTGGCAATTACTATAAGGACCGTCACCCTGGCGAGGTGAAATATTACATGCACAAGGAGGCGGAACCCATTCCTGAGTTTAACAACAGCGGCCGCATGGTGGTTAAGTGCTATGGCGAGAACGACATTACGAGTTCGGCAGGTGCTGGTGCCTGGTGCGCTTCGGCAGCCGAATTATGTCATTTTATTTCGGCCATTGACGGCGATGCGCATTATCCTGACATACTTACAGCGCAGTCGGTGCAGACAATGACCAAGGATATGGGTGAACACCGCTTCTCAATAGGTTGGAATTTCACCCCGAAGGGAAAGCCTTGGACGCGCACAGGTACGCTCTCGGGGTCAAGTGCCCTGGTGGTGCGCTACCCCGACACCAATCAGTGCTGGGTGCTGATAACTAACACCAGTACATGGAAAGGCCAGGGGTTTGCCAAAGATACCATGGCCTTGTTTGAAAAACTCCGCCAAAAGTATGGCGCTTCCATGCGTCCGCTGGGTGTAGATTTTGCTTTCACCAAATAGCTTCGCGCGCGTCCGGCATTTTATTGCCATTTTGTCTGCACTCTGCACTAAATGTAGTAAACGTGCTGAAAATCAATACGCTACGGCGTGTAGACAACTTCGATTCTTATCTGCACTCTTGTCTGCACGCAGTTGTATTTGTCTGCACGAAAAGGTGGTGTGGCAGTGTTTATATGCACGCCATGTACAACAACCGCTGCACGCCATGGGTTTGCATGCACTATGGCAGTGTGAGGCGCAGCAAACGATAATGGGAGGTAGTACCGACAGTTCGTCCGACTGTTTGTGCTACCTCCCTTTATCGTTTTTTCTTCCTCCCGTTTCCCTTCCCTCGCCTCTCGTTGCTGTGTCGTTAATTTGCAGATAATCGTGCAGGCATAGTGCAGACGGAGTGTAGATGAAATGCACCTTTGTATACACTCCATAATGCAATGATAATCAGCTGTTTATGTGCGAAAGTGCAGAGTGTAGACAAAAATTGATATTTTAATTTACTGTTGGTAAAACATGAACTTGCACACACTATACGAAGCAAGGCGGTTAGGTAAATTCTTTATGTATGTAAAAATGAAAGCACCCTGGATTTAGTAAGACGGTAAATCCAGAGTGTAATTGATGTGCCTTTGGGGGTAGATGACTAATTTGTAATAAGGAAAGATTTTTTTGTAAATTCTGTTGAGGGTTACTGATGGTTCCTAATTTGCAATAAGTGGATAAAATGCTTCATGTCCTATGATAATAGCCTGTTATGGTGCCAACATGTTCGCATATAGAGTTAATTATTGTATAATTCGCGGGGGGGGGTAAAATAATATACTTACTTTTGTCACAGCAATAGTTTAATCAATATTTTATAATTAAAGGTTGCGCCCGACACGTATTAGGGAAATAAAGATGAAAAAGACATTACTTGTTGTTTCAGCACTTTCTGTAGCCTTGGCTTCACAGGCACAAATTCTTAAACCAGAGTCTGTATTGGGTGATATGAGAGTACCTGTACCAGTACCAGGAATGTTCACTTGTGATGGAAAGAGTCGTATGTCTAATTACTTAGATCATAACGAGAAAAATGTGAAGGTTTATAACGAGGACCTTGAAGTCGAAAAAGAATTCGATTTGGTTCTGCCTAATGCGCAAAGCTATGCAGTGACTAAATATCGCGAACTTTTGTGGAAAAACATGCCTCAATTTGACATGGTGGTGGATTATGCATTCGATCCAGTTGCAATAGAGAACGTGACAGCAGATCAGATACGTGATGATATGAACTATAGATACGAATACGAAAACCCCGCCGGGCTACGAAGACTATTTGGTAAAGAGGCCGTAATAACGGAAACTTCAAGAACCGCTACATCTGTGTCATTTGACATAAGTGTAAACAAAGATTCTTTGGTACTTAGTACGGACTATAATGGTAAGTTGACAGGTCACTATTATATAGGTAAAATCACGTACTCCTTAGGGGATTCTTTGATGTCGAGCGGTGTTAGGGTGCCATGCGGCAAATATTCTGGCATATTGAAGTATTATGGACCCTCTCTTACAGGTGCTTGGAAAGAGGATCCAGAGAAAAGTGATGAGCGAAGTTTTGAGATAAGGCCAATAAATTTGTACTACTATGATATGGCGTCTCTTTATGACGATGGCCATTTCCTTATTACGCAAAATCTTTTTAATGCTGACAAAGCGTACGAGTATGTCGTTCCTATATGCCAACAATCAGTTGTAAGAACCGAAGAAACAGACCTTGATGGTGATGGAGAGGCCGATCAAATAACGACATGGTATGGCTGTGATTATCCAGGGTTCAAGATAATGCAAGATAACGGAAATGTGGTTGCTACTATAATGTTAGATGAAGGATATTCGCTTAATACATATGATAGTGACTTCACTTTTGTTCATTTCGAGAATAAGAATTACATCGTTGCAAATGTGCAGAAAGCAGGGAACGATGGTAAGACCGAGTACGCAAGTGTATTCTATGCGATAACTCCTGGTGACGCTGCCTCAATTAAGGCCGTACGTACTGAACGCACTGGATTAAAAGCAACGCCAGAGCTCGCCCGCAAGAATGAAATGGTCGTCGTGGATTTTAGTACGATAGAGAATGCCAAACTGCTGAGCGTGGTGAATGGTAATGGACAAACTGTAATGCAAACGCCAGTAGCTAATGGTCAGACATCTTACAGATTGAACACTTCTAACTTGCCAGCTGGATTGTATGTGGTGAAAGTTGACAATGGCAAACGAATGACTGAAAGTTGTAAAATCGTGGTGAGATAACTTGCACCATTCCCATAAATAATTTAAGCCCTTAGTCGTAAGCAAGCGTTAATAGCTGTACTTATGGCTAAGGGCTTTTGTTGAGCTTGGAGCTTATGTGGCTTTTGAACAAGTTACTTTTTCAGCACAGGTTCGCAGGTCGAGTTGACACCCAACTTCTTGAAGATTTTTTGGTCCACTTCACTCAGCATGACGGTGCAGTGTACCTGGCAGCCGCGCAATTTTGGCAGCTGCTCGAGCGCCTTGCGGCAGTTGTCATCGTTTTCAGACAAAACCGAGAGTGCCACAAGCACCTCATCGGTGTGTAAGCGGGGGTTGTGTCCGCCAAGGTATTGTATCTTGGTGTGCTGTATGGGCTCGATCATTGACTGCGGAATGAGTTTGAGTTGGTGGTCAATGCCTGCAAGGTGCTTCATGACATTGAGTAGCAAGGCAGCACTGCAACCAAGTAATTCGCTCGAACTGCCCGTAATGATGGTGCCATCTTCGAGTTCCATGGCCGACGAAGTGTGCCCAGTTTCCTTCAAGCGCTCTTTAGCAGCCGTAGTTGTGCGACGGTAGTCGGTAGTGATGCCGGCTTGATTAAAGAGGATTTGTATTTTGCTGATTTCGGCTTCGTTGCAAGCACCGCGGGCCATCTTGTTGGTGGCGGCGTAATAACGGCGTATAATTTCGTCCTTTGATGCTTCGCAGCAAGCCTCATCATCGCTGATGCAAAATCCCACCATGTTAACGCCCATGTCGGTGGGCGATTTGTAGGGATTGGCGCCATAGATGCCCTCAAACAGCGCATTGAGCACAGGGTATATCTCAATGTCGCGGTTGTAGTTGATGGCTATTTTGTTGTAAGCCTCCAGATGGAACGGGTCAATCATGTTGACGTCGTTGAGGTCGGCTGTGGCAGCTTCGTAGGCAATGTTGACCGGGTGCTTGAGTGGCAGGTTCCATACGGGGAAGGTCTCAAATTTGGCATATCCGGCTCTGATGCCGCGTTTGTTTTCATTATATAATTGGCTGAGGCAAACAGCCATTTTGCCACTGCCGGGGCCAGGGGCGGTGACAATAACCAGCGGACGTTCGGTTTCAACATAGTCATTTTTGCCAAAGCCCTCGTCCGAAGCAATGAGCTTGACATCGTGTGGGTAGCCTTCGATCAGGTAATGGCAGTAGGTTTTGATGCCGTCACGTTCAAGTCGCTGCTTGAATTGTGTGGCAGCCGGTTGTCCGTTGTAGTGGGTGATGACTACAGAGCCAACCATGAACCCGCGGTTTTGGAATTCGCCTCTGAGTCGGAGTACGTCCTCGTCGTAGGTGATGCCAAGGTCGGCACGTTTCTTGTTCTTCTCAATGTCGGCGGCACTGATAACAATAACTATTTCAATGCTGTCGCTGATTTTTTGAAACATGCGCAGTTTGCTGTCGGGCAAAAATCCTGGCAGTACGCGGCTGGCGTGATGGTCGTCAAACAATTTGCCGCCAAGTTCCAGATAGAGCTTGCCGTCAAATTGCGAAATACGTTCTTTGATGTGTTCAGACTGAATGCGCTGATACTTTTCGTTGTCAAATCCTATTCTCATTTTGTGTACTTCGAGTTTGGTGCAAAGTTACGCAAAACATTATAGTAAACGGGAGCGGAATGCTTAAAATACGTGCGGGTGCCTCTAAAAAAGTTGGGTGTACCCGTTGGCGGAATATGTTAACAGGTTGGCGAATTGATGGGGTGACACGTGTGTTTGTCAGGTTCCTGCGTTCCTTATTCTTCTGTCTTTTACATAAAAAAGAGTGCAGGACATACTTAGTCGTCAACCTGCCAATCCGTTATCTCGTCAGCCAAAAAATCTGTCAACGGAGTAAGCATGGCTTGAGTTGTCCGCATCGTGTGTCAATTACCTTATTGCAATCTGTAATATACATTTGGGGCGTTTTGTACCTTTTTCTGCACTAAAAATTACTAATGGGCACACTTTCAAGGAAAACTAACACACTGCATTCAGTTTTTTTGCCGTACCTTTGCACAAAGTTTATATTGGGGCGTAGTATGTACCAATGTAAACGGAAAGAAGGAAACACAAATAAAATACTTATAACAAACAACACATGAAGAAAATCGCTTTATGGGTGCTTACCGCAGTGGTCTTGACCGGTTGCGGCAGCAAGTCAAAACAGATGGGCGAAGCCAGCAATGACTTTGCAGTAGAAACTGTACAAACCACGTCGGCTGACTTGAAGACATCGTATCCGGCAACAATCAAGGGTATGCAGGATATCGAAATCCGTCCGAAAGTGTCAGGCTACTTGGTAAAACTGCTTGTTGACGAAGGTTCAACTGTTCGTAAAGGTCAGCCTTTGTTTTTGATTGATTCTGAACAATATCGTGCTGCGGTAAAGGCAGCTCAGGCTCAAATTCGTGTGTGCCGAGCCAATATTGCCACTCAAAAACTTACGGTGGAAAATAAGCGTATGCTCTTTAAGCAGAATATCATTTCGAGCTACGACTTGAAGATGGCCGAAAACACGTTGGCTTCGTACGAGGCCCAGTTGGCATCGGCTGAGGCCCAGTTGCAGAGCGCACAGGACAACTTGCGCTGGTGTACGGTTACAAGTCCGGCAGATGGTGTGGTTGGCTCAATTCCTTATCGTGTAGGTAGCTTAGTAAGTGCTCAATCGGCCGATCCTTTGACCACCGTGTCAAACATATCAAAGATGTATGTTTACTTCTCAATGACCGAGAAGCAATTACTTGCCCTTACGCGTGAGGCTGGTGGTGTGAATGCTGCCATTAAGAAGATGCCTGCAGTGAGCCTTTTGCTCTCAGATGGCTCAACTTACAGCCAGAGCGGTACTATCAGTACTGTAAGCGGTGTGATAGACTCTTCAACGGGTTCGGTGCAGATGCGTGCTACATTTGACAATGCACAGCATATTCTCCGCTCAGGTGGTACGGGTTCAATCCTTGTTCCTACTCATTCAAACGATGCCATCATTGTGCCACAGAGTGCTACATTTGATGTACAGGACAAGAAGTTCGTTTATGTGTTGAACAACGATAAAACTGTTGCCACTCGCGAAATTACTGTGCTGCCGCAGAATGATGGTCAAACTTACGTAATAGCCTCGGGCCTCCGTTCGGGTGAGCGCATCGTAGTAGATGGTGTGAACCAGTTGAAGAATGGCCAGAAAATCAATCCTATTACGCTTGCTCAGCTCCGTGCTAACCAGAAGAAGGAACAGCAGGCCATGAAGGACGGCAAGATGCCGGGCGAAAAGTAATAAAGACTCAAAGCATAATCAAGTATAATAATATGTGCAGCAAGCGGATATAGGGCTTTGGCTTGGCGGCCGCTTGTTGTTTATCAATTAAATATATTAGCAATATGACACTTGATCGGTTTATTAACCGTCCGGTACTCTCTACCGTGATATCAATTGTGATTGTCATATTGGGTGTATTGGGTTTGGTATCACTCCCAGTTGTCCAATATCCTGACATCGCACCACCTACTGTGCAGGTGAGCACCACCTATACGGGTGCAAATGCGCAGACCGTGTTGAACTCCGTTATTGCTCCGCTCGAAGAGCAAATCAATGGTGTGGAAAACATGGACTACATGACATCTACTGCAACCAATACAGGTGCTGCCACCATACAGATTACCTTTAAGATGGGTACTGACCCTGATATGGCAGCCGTGAATGTGCAGAACCGTGTGGCTAAAGCACAGGGTTTGTTGCCCTCGGAGGTAACGCAGGTAGGTGTGATTACACAGAAGCGTCAGAGTTCAATGTTGATGATCTTCTCTGTTTCGGATACAGAGGACCGCTACGATGAGGCTTTTGTTGAGAACTATGCCAAAATTAACATCATTCCGCAGGTTCAGCGTGTAAAGGGTGTGGGTGATGCCATGGTGATGGGTGCCGACTATTCAATGCGTATTTGGCTCAATCCGGAAAAGATGGCAGAATACCACTTGATGCCGACTGACATCAGCGGTGTGCTGGCTGAGCAGAACATTGAGGCTGCACCTGGTAACATTGGTGAACGTGAAAACCAAACTTTCCAGTACACGTTGCGTTACAAGGGCCGTTTGAGCGAGGTTCCCGAATTTGAGAACATTGTAATCAAGGCTAATCCTGATGGTACGATTATTCACTTGAAGGATGTGGCACGTGTGGAACTTGGCCGTGTAAGCTATGGTTTCTCGGGTAAGGTAAATGGTCACAAGGCTGTAACTTGTATGATTTCGCAGATGGCAGGTTCGAATGCAACCGAAATTATTCAAGACTGTGAGAAGTTGCTCAATGATGCACAGAAAGGCTTGCCCCAAGGCATGAAGATTACTGTGGCACAGAACGTTAACGACTTCCTCTTTGCTTCTATTCACGAAGTAATCAAAACCTTGATAGAGGCATTTATCCTCGTGTTTATAGTGGTTTATATCTTCTTGCAGGATATGCGAAGCACCATCATACCATCTGTGGCTATTCCTGTGGCTTTGATTGGTACATTCTTTGCTCTGTATGCCATTGGTTTCTCGATCAACTTGCTGACACTTTCGGCCATGGTGCTGGCCATTGCCATTGTGGTGGATGATGCCATTGTGGTGGTGGAAGGCGTGCATGCCAAGTTGGATCAAGGTTACACGTCGGCACGAAAGGCTTCAATCGATGCCATGCGTGAGTTAGGCTCGGCCATCGTGTCTATTACGCTCGTGATGATGGCAGTGTTCATTCCGGTGAGCTTCATGTCGGGTACCTCGGGTGTGTTCTACCGCCAGTTTGGTTTGACCATGGCCATTGCCATCGGTTTCTCAGCTTTGAACGCCCTTACGCTTTCGCCTGCCCTTTGTGCCATCTTGCTGAAACCGCACAAGGCACATGGTGAGGAGGAAGAATCGTTGAAACAACGCATGGGCACGGCTTACAAGGCTGCTGGCCGAACAATGTATCAGCGTTATGCCGAAAGCATTGGCCGCATACTTCATCCCAGTATCACTCTGATATTGGTGGTCATCTCTATCCTCGGCTTGATATTCGGTGGTTTCAACTTTGATTCGCACCCTGTCATCACTGTAATTCTTTCAATCGTAGCTATATTGGCCTTTATCGGTCTGACTACGAAAAAATTCCAGAACTCTTTCGAGGCTTCGTTCGACAAGATATTGAAGTCTTACAAAAAGAAGGTACTTATCTTCATTCAGCGCCCCTGGCTCTCACTCGGCTTTGTTGCTGGTAGTATTGCCTTGTTGGTATGGATGATGAATATCACGCCTACGGCCATGGTGCCCTCTGAAGATACTGGTACCATTATGGGTGTTGTAACCATGCCTCCTGGCACATCGCAAGACCGCACTGAAGCTTACCTTAACAAGGTAGACAGCCTCGTGCGTTCATGTCCGGCTGTTGAAATCAGCACCATTGTATCGGGGTACTCGTTCATTGGTGGTCAAGGTCCTTCGTATGGTTCGTTCATTATCAAGTTGAAGGATTGGGAAGAACGCTCTATGAAGGAGAGTTCAACCGTAATCTTTGCCAACTTGTATCTGCGTTCGCGTGACGTGTTTAAGGATGCACAGGTTCTCTTCTTCCAGCCGCCTATGATTAGTGGTTATGGTGTGACAAATGGTTTCACATTTAACTTGCAAGACCGTACCGGTGGCGACTTGAACAAGTTCTACCAGGTGGCTCAGACTTTCTTGGCAGACTTGCAGAAACGTCCTGAAATCGAGTCTGCTCAGACGACCTTCAACACCAACTTCCCTCAATATACTATTGATATTGATGCGGCCAAGTGTAAGCGTGCCGGACTTTCGCCCAGGGATATCTTGACAACGTTGCAAGGTTACTATGGTGGCCTTTACGCTTCAAACTTCAACCGTTTCGGTAAGATTTATCGTGTAATGATACAGGGTGAACAGGCCGATCGTGCAAACCTTGAGAGTCTGTACAAGATAAAGGTGCGTAATGGCAGTGAAATGGCTCCTATCACTGAGTTCATGACGGTAACCCCGACCTATGGTCCTGACAATATCAACCGTTTCAATATGTACACCTCTATGTCTGTGAATGGTAACCCTGCAACGGGATATACTTCGGGTCAGGCTATTAAGGCTATTGAAGAGGTGGCTGAAAAGAGTTTGCCTACGGGTTATTCGTTCGAGTTCTCGGGCCAGACTCGTGAGGAACAGCAGAATTCAGGCAGCACCACTGGTATCGTGTTTGTGCTTTGCTTTGTGTTTATCTACTTGTTGCTTGCTGCCCAGTACGAAAGTTACATGTTGCCTTTCGCTGTGTTGCTTTCAGTGCCCTTCGGTTTGGCTGGCTCATTCCTCTTTATTCAGGGTGTAGGTGCTATCAACAATGTGTTGCCTATTTTTGGCGAGGCTGCAAATAATATTTATGTGCAGATTGCACTTATCATGTTGATGGGTCTGTTGGCTAAGAATGCCATCTTGATTGTAGAGTTTGCTCTTGAACGCCGAAAGATGGGTATGAGCATCTCTTGGGCTGCAGTGCTTGGTGCTGGTGCCCGTCTGCGTCCTATCTTGATGACGTCTTTGGCCATGATTATCGGTCTGTTGCCTTTGATGTTCTCATTTGGTGTAGGTGCTAATGCCAACCGCTCGCTTGGTACATCTGCCATTGGCGGTATGTTGATTGGTATGTTATTCCAGATCTTTATCGTTCCTTCGTTGTTCGTGATCTTTGAATATTTGCAGGAGAAGATCAAGCCTATCACATGGGAGGATATGGATAACAGTGAGGCAAGCTCAGATATTGAACAATACACTAAATAATGCCAGTAAAGGTGCATTAGGTGATATGTAAAACTGGTAATAGGTAGAATGTTGTTGCACGGCATGAGGTTCATGCAATGATGTTTTACTTATTACTTCAACCTCTTTGGTTGTTCATGGTTTTACTTGTTACTTAACGCTTCAATAAATTACATATATGAAAATCAATTTTCCTATCATAGGTTGTGCCATGCTGATGGCAAGTTGCTCGGGTATATACAAGAACTACGAGCGTCCTCAGACATTGGCACAAGGTATTGACAGCTTGTATCGCAACACAACAACTGATGTGGTTAAAGCTGACACCGCCAACTATGGCAATACACCATGGCAGGAGGTGTTTACCGACCCGCAACTGCAGGCTCTTATCAACAAGGCTTTGGCAAACAATACTAATTTGCTTAATGCTGATTTGAGCATTCAGCAAATCCAGGCTGGTTTGAAAATGCAGCGCCTGGCTTACTATCCGAGCATAGCCTTTCAACCACAGGGAACCATGTCAAGTTGGGACTTTAACAAGGCCAGCAAAACTTATGCTTTCCCGATAGCAGCAAGTTGGCAATTTGGTTCGATGGGTTCAATTCGTAACACGAAAAAACAGTACGAGATGAACCTCGAAATGACTAAAGCTGCAAAGCAAGCTACACGTACTGCTATTATAGCCAATGTGGCCAACCTTTACTACACGCTGCAAATGCTTGATGAACAGCTTAAGACTACGCAGGAGACTATCGGCATTTGGGCAGAGAATGTGCGCGCAATGGAGGCCATGAAGGAGGGCGGTATGACTAATCAGGCTGCCGTGTCGCAGGCTAAGGCAAATTACTATAATTTGCAAAGTACTGTGCCTGCACTGCAAAATAGTATAACACAAACTGAAAATGCGCTTTGTACTTTGTTGTGCGAGGCTCCGCACAATATCGGTCGTGGTGCTTTTAATGCAGATAATTTCCCAGCACAATACTCTGTCGGAATGCCGGTTCAGCTGCTGGCCAACCGTCCAGACGTACATGCTGCTGAAATGAAGGTGGCATCGGCTTTCTATGGCGTAAACGTAGCCAAGTCGGCTTTCTATCCTTCGCTCAATATAACAGCGCAGGGAAGTTGGACGAACAATGCTGGCGCTATTGTCAATCCAGGCAAGATACTTGCCACTTTGCTCGGTTCGATTACTCAGCCGCTTTTTACCAATGGCAAACTCAAGGCAAACTTGAAGATCTCGCAGTTGCAGTATGAGGCTGCACAAAATGATTTCAAATCGACCTTGTTGAGTGCCGGCCAAGAAGTGAGCAATGCTCTTGCACAATATCAGGCTGCTGCCCTGCAGGAGGAGGCTTGCAAACATCAGGTGGCTGAATTGACTACGGCGTTGGAGAACACTAAAATGCTTTTCCAACACAGCACAAGTACCACTTATCTTGAGACGCTTACAGCACAGCAGAGCCTCATTCAGGCTCAGTTGACGCTGATTTCGGACAAATTTGACAAGGTGCAGGCCGCCATCAACCTTTATCAGGCGCTTGGCGGAGGCCGTGAAACTGAAAATAACTAACCCAATATTGATAATACTAAAGGTAGAATATAATATGGTTGGTATTTATTAGATAAATGAGGTTACAAGGTTTCTTTTGTTACGTGTGGTGACTAAGGAAACTTTGTAACCTCGTAATCTTATATTCCAACACACTAAGTGTATTCGTCCTTACAGTTTATCTTAATTAAAAACTTTATTCCATGATTAGTCCTTTAGCTTATGTTGACCCCGAGGCCAAACTTGGTCAAAACGTGGAGGTCGGCCCTTTTGCCTATATTGAGAAGGGTGTTGTAATTGGTGATAATTGTGTTATCAAGTCGCATGCCAGTATTCTCGAGGGCACAACAATGGGCAGTGGCAACATTGTTTATCAGAATGCTGTAATTGGTGCGACTCCCCAAGACTTTCACTATGTAGAGGGAACCTCTACAAAGGTGGTTATCGGAAACGACAATCGCATTCGTGAAAATGTGGTGATAGCTGGCAGTACGTATCAAGACAAGGCTACAATTATTGGTGATAGCAATTTTATTATGGACCGCGTGCACATTTGTCATGACGTACACATCTTTAATAAGTGTGTTATAGGCATTGGTGCTTGTATTGCCGGCGAGTGTGAAATTCACGACTGTTCAATACAAAGCACAGGTGTTGTTGTACAGCAGCATGTACGCGTAGGCCGCTACTCCCTTATCCAAAGTGGTTGCCGTGTACAGAAAGATGTGCCTCCTTATGTGATATTGGGTGGTAATCCAGCCTCATACCACGGAGTTAATGCCGTTGTATTGAAGCATGTTAATAAGACGGATCGTATTATTCGCCATATTGCCAATACGTATCGCATTATATATACTGGTAACTTCAGTCTTGAAGATGCAGTGCTCAAGATTCCTGAGCAGATACCTATGAGTGAGGAAATTGAAGATATCCTCGAATTTGTGAGGGGTGCCAAACATGGCATAGTGCGTCATATGGAGGAGAATTAAGTCTTGGCGGACTTAATGTCTAAGTCTTAAAGCAGAAGCGCATTTCATGATTGATGATCATGAAATGCGCTTCTTGATATATGGTGACATGAGAAAACTCCCGATAGCATGGCATTTGCACATGCTATCGGGAGTTACCCTTATTGGTGTGTGGTTATGTTTCTATGCTAACGGGCTCAAACACCAACGCTATCACCAAACGCAAGTCCCAAACGCTACCAGCAAACGCTACCTCTAATGGGGGCATTCTATGTTATTGACCAAATTTTTGGCAAGTTTTTTTGTTAAAGGATCTG
>OASE01000271.1_pt1 | contig 15573 bp, 11 predicted proteins | sample 1494851 | NCBI WGS metagenome assembly OASE01 (sample SAMEA3360680, study PRJEB22359) | human gut metagenome | biome: ENVO:urban biome; feature: ENVO:human-associated habitat; material: ENVO:feces | place: Bangladesh | collected 2011 | reverse complement strand
TTAAATTCCATTTCAATAATTGCTGCACCTCAGCAAAATCAAAGCAAGCTTTGCTTCTGCGTTCGGTTTGCTAATTATTTACAAATCGGCATTTACATCATCACCTTTCACTTCTTCCCAGCCGTTGATTTCGGCTCCGTCCACTTCCATGCCTTCGGGAGTCTCAACCAGCGTTCCGCCGAGGGTCAGCGATTTGCCCTTTCTTGTGTTGAACTCCTTGAGAGCTTCTGTGAGGTCGCTTTTCAGCGTGGTGGGGGTCGGGTTGCCGTCAGCATAGCGGATTTCACCCGTCAGCAGTTGTTCCGTGCCGGTCACACCCAGCAGCCGCACCGTGGCTTTCCACTTGCCGGCATCGTCACCTTCGGTTATCTTGGTGAAGGGCAGCACGACGTTTGAAGCGGCTCCGTAGGTATCGGTAGCGAAATCGAGTGTTCTGGCTGCACCCGTCAGATGGGCAACAATCTCCGTGATGCGTCCGGCGGCATCACCCGTCGGTTTGACGACAAGCGTCAGTTCGCGTACCTGCTGCTTCATTGCGGCGGTCAGCGGATAGTCCTTGTCTTTCTCGATGCTCACCTGTTTCGTATAGGTGAAGAACCATCCCGGGGCATTGTTCACAAAGGCATCCGTGCCTGCCCGGTTTCCCGTGGCTGCGGCAATGGTGGCGGTGGTACCATTTACCGTGATTCCTTCAGCTGGGTTCCACACCGCAAGGGTGTAGCTGCCCGGAGCAAACAGATGGTCGGGGGCATGGGTGGCGGAAGTCTCCGTACCCGTATAGTCGCCCATGGTGACCGTCCACGTGGCAGGTATGTTGATACCCTCACCGCAGGCCGACCAGTCGGCTGTCACCGCAATTTTCCCATAGTCGGGATGCGGCGTGTCATAAAGCGTGTCCTTCACGCAGGAAGAGAGCAGCACGGCGGCTGCCATTCCCATCATATATATATATTGTCTTGCTTTCATACTCTATTCCTCCGTATTAGAATAACTTCCATACCAATGTCACACCGGCGTTGATGGGGCCACACCAATTTTTTGTCTCGTTGCCACAGCGCACGCGCACACCATCGATGACTTCATATTTTTCGAAATCGGCATTCAGGTAGCCCAAGCCGAGGTTGAAATCAAGCGTCAGTGCCTTGTTCAGCCGTAGCTGATAGCCTGTGGTGATGCCGCCACCCATCAGGTCGCCTTGCTTGCCTGTTTCGGAGATCTTGTAGTTGAACTGTCCGGCCTTGAACATCGCCCCCAGATACCAGGCTTTCTTCTCACCCATGTAATAACGTATTTCCGGAGCCACTTCCCAGAGTGCATAGCGGCGGTCTTTGTCGCTCCACGTCCAAGAAGTCCATGAGCCGTTTACGGCAATGCCCCACGATGGGCAGATGCGCCATTCCACGCCAAGATCTGGTGTCAGGGTAGCCCAGCGCAATAGGTTGGCACGCAGGGAGAGATGATAATCATTTGTGATTTTAGTTTCCGACGGCGTGCCGGCAAGTGTATTTTGTAGAGCAGCTTTCTCGGCTTCTGCCTTTTCAGCGGCAAGTCGGGCTTCTTCCGCCTTGCGCTGCTCTTCGGCAAGCCGTTCCTGCTCGGCACGCTTCTCGGTTGCCAGTCGTTCGGCTTCTGCCCTGCGTCGCGCTTCCGCTTCCGCATCCATCGCGGCTGTTTCCTTTGCGGGTACCGTTAGGCGCACGATTACAAAATCACCCTCTGTCGCATGATTGTGGGTAATGAAGTTTTCTTCCTTGATTTTCGCGCGTGTAATCAGTTCTGATTTTACTCGATTGGCACGGATCTTCGCCGTTGCAAGGTTCTCGGCTTCACCGCCCAGCGAATTGCAGTAGCCGTCAACCAGTAGCGGCAACTTGCCGTCAAAAATTGTTGCTTTACTGTTTTCGATACATTCCAACAGGCGGGCAAGTTCAGTGTCATTGCCATTCCAAGGAACGTAGAACATGTCCTTCTGCGGAACGAAGCGGAAGGTGTAGGTCGTGTCTGTTTTCTGCTGCGCAATGACAGGAAAAGTTACCGTCATCAGCCACAGAAACAAGGTAAGAAAAGTGATTTTTCTGCTCATATAAACTTGCATTTATTATCTTTGTCCTCTCCAAAGATAATAAATGTCATTCTATGCCCAAAAGATTAGAAAAACTTTTGCTATAAAATTTTATAAATAATGTCGTTTGAGCATCTTTTTGTCGAATTAGCACTTTTTGAATTGTCGAATTAGCACTTTTTTGTCGTTTGAGCACTTTTTGAAAATGGGTTTCTGTGACCTTTTCCGATGTTTTTTTACTACACAAATTATTCCCGATTTGATTTTTTCCATTTGGCAGGCGTACATCCTTCTTTCTCGGAAAATAATTTGATAAAGTTACTTTGGGAAAGAAAACCAGAAGACTCAGCCAGCTTCTGTATATTGATTTCTGGATGCTCCTTCAGTATGTTTTTCGCATACTCCAACCGGAGACTGGTTATCCATTCGCGGAATGTCATTTTATACGTAGTCTTGATATAAGCGGAAAGATAGGTACGGTTCGTATAAAGTATTTTGGACAGTTCTTTTATGGTAAGTCCCTGCTGGACATAGCCGTCTGTCTTTATCCAGTTGTCAACCCTCTCTATAAATTCTGTATAGGACTTAGGAACTTCTTTCTCAGAAACTATTTCATGTTCAGTTTCCGAATTTGTCAGAAGTTCTTCTTCAGATTGTATATCCTGCTCAAACGCATTTTCTACCTGTTCATAGAACAGCAGGTAGTTCTGATAGCTGTAGAAAAGATAGCTGTAGAACGGTATTGACGACAAAATCCAGATAAAAACATATTCGTCTGGCAGAAATGTCAGCAATCCGCATCCGACACCGAAGATAAGTGCCCAATAAGTGAATATGGAAAGCCATTCGATATATGCGCCTATATCATCCGCCTGAGTTTCATTGAAAATCCGAATGGCTCTACGATATGCAATTATGACTCTGCGAGCTAAAACGACTCCAAAAACGACTAACCAGGCAGCTAAAGCAAATAAAGAGAATTTTTGCATGATTCCGCTTGGCAACAGGAACAACACAACTCCGGAAAGAGTTGAAAATATAATCCATAAAATGATATGTGTCCACACACGCCGTTTGGTAATGTAAAAACGATCAAGCAACATTATCAATGCCGAACTGAACAGAGAATAGCACAGAAAGTATGTGGACATGTTCATCAATATGGCAGAATCCGCATTTTTGAATCGGATACCAAAGAAGAAATGTACCGAATAGTTTGCTGAAAGCAGCAACATAGCTATACCCATAATCTGTCGGGAGCGGAGATAATTCTTGAAAATTTTCTTTTCAGGAGTCTTTGCAAACAAAAAATAAAAGCCGAAGAATAACATTAACGGCAGTGCGGTACAAAGTGAAAAACTGTATATAGATGGTTCCATTGTTATGCTTATTTGATTTTGATACAATTTCCGAATTATAAGCCAGTTGGGATAAAAAACAGAATAGCGCAGTGGAAAATGTTCGTGGCGCAGCCTAACCGAAGATACGACTGACACGAAACATGAAGAACCATTTTTTCAATGTTCAAGGCTAATTCTGATATGTATAGTATAGCATTCTCGATAGAAAAAATGAAAGTCTTTTAGGGGTGTGAAACTTGGGCTGAGTATAAAATAATTTTGAACACCTACTTAGCATTGTCCGGTTTATGCCGCTTCAGCAGTTTTCTTAGGTTGAGGCTTGGGCACGAACCCCAAAATAGCTACCAGGCAGCTCATGATGGGGCTGATAATATTGAAGAAACAGAAAGGCAGATACACCAGCGTGGGAATGCCCAACACCGTGCTCTGCGTCATGCCGCAGGCCGTCCAAGGCACCAATACGGAAGTCACCGTGGCCGAGTCCTCTGTGGAACGGCTGAGCAACTCCGGGCGGTAACCACGTTCGGCATACTCGTCGTGATAGATAGACACGTTCATGATGATAGACAGGAACTGGTCGCCCATCACAAGGTTGAGCAACACGCCCGATGCCACAGTGGAGCACACCAGCGAGGCCGTGCCCTTGATGCCTTTCAGTATGATGCGTGTAATGCTCCTCAACATGCCGCTAGCCACCATGCACGAACCAAAGCACATGGCACAAAGAATGAGCCACACCGTGCTGAGCATGCCCACCATGCCCCGTGTGGCCACCAGAGAGTTGATGGCCTCAAATCCCGTGTCGATGTTGGTCTTGGTATAGCATGTGAGCATCAGCCCCTCAAACAGGCTCAGTGCATTGACCTGCTTTTCGCCCGCAATGTGCATCAAGGCTTCGGGCTGGAGCACTACGGCGCACAAGCATGCCGCCAATGACGAGAGCAACAGCGTGATGAGCGAGGGCATCTTTTTATAAATAAGCAAGGCCGTAAAGAGTGGTACGACCATGGTCCATAGCGATATGTTGAAACCATTGTTCAGTCCTGTAAGGTACTGATTAACCTCCACTTCCTGTCCGTTGTAGAACAATCCGATTACCAAGTAGAGCACTAAGGATATGACAATGCTCGGCACAGTGGTGTAGAGCATATAGCGAATGTGGCTAAACAAGTCGGCGCCCGCCATTGATGAGGCCAACACGGTGGTGTCGCTCATGGGCGACATTTTGTCGCCAAAGTAAGCACCCGATATGATGGCCCCCGCCGTGTAGGGTTGTGGAATGCCTAAGGCGTCGCCAATGCCCATAAGGGCAATGCCGATGGTGGCAATCGTTGTCCACGAAGTGCCTGTAATCACCGATATAAACGAGGAAATAATGCAAGCGCAGGGCAGAAAGAGCCATGGCGACATCAGTTGCACGCCATAGTAAATCATGGTGGGCACCACGCCGCCCACCATCCATGTGGCCGACATCATGCCGATGAGCAGCAGAATGAGTATCGACACGCCAGCGTCGCCCACAGTCTTTTTAATCATCTCCTCAAACACGGTCCACTTTGTTTTGTACACCAGCATCGACAGGGCCACGCACACCGACGAGGCCACCATCAGTGCCACCTGTGAGGCTCCGCTCAGCGCATCGTCGGGAAAAATCCGGAGTACCAGCGCAATCAGTGCAATCAACACAGCCAGCGGAAGCAGGCTAATCAAGGGGTGGGGGTGTAGTGTGTTTGTGTTCATAGTCATCATTTTGTAGGGGCGGTCTTACACAGATTTGCCCGTTGAAATGTTTAAGTAAATACAGTTAAGTTTTGTCTTAGCATTTGCGAAGGTAATAAATAATTGTGAATTTTCTTTCTAGAGTGGTGCTTTTAATTCTGATGTTAGGCTTGCGTGGTAATGTAAGAGTGTGCTTCTCGATAGTAAATGAATGAGTATAGAGGAGTATGTAACTGAATATACGATTATCAAAAAAAGCGTTTTCAATAGCTTACAAATCCACACCTTGAATAAGGCTATTCATTTTCCAGAATGAATAGTTTCCTCTATAGAGAACGAATTAGAGTGAACTTGTCAGAGGGAAAAGTAAATCTTCGCCTCATTCCCTGTGAATAACAACAGGGTGGGGCGAAGACTGTAAATGGAGAGATAATAAAACTCAAGTTTCGGATTTAACTTGAACGGGCTGAATCCGAAACTTGAATTATTTATCATTTCGTGTTTTGTTTACTCTTTTGCGTCCAATCCAAAGAATAGACAATGCTCAGCATAAAATAGCGCGGAAGAATGTCTGTGTAAGATTCTACACGACTTGTGGCATTGATGCTTGAATAAATGTTGTTTTTGGGTGTAAGTATTCCATGAGCTATTAAGCGAACTGATAATTTGTCAGACAAAAAACGGCGAGCCAAAGAAGCATTCCACTGACAGTGCTCTTTGTTGATTGAGGCATCGGCAAAGCCATTGTAGATGTTGGCACAGAAGTCTGAAGCCAATTGGAGTTTCCAAGGCAAATCCCAACTAAAGTCGGCTGCCAACCTCGTTTCGCGATAGTGTGTGTCCATACTACTTTGCTTAATAGTGCTAAATGCTGTATACCATCTGCTTGAGAAGCGGAATTTATTGCCTACTGTTCCACAAAGTGTTGCATTGGGGGTTACTCCGTATTGCTGCAATAAGCCACCCTTTTCGGTTGCTGCACTAAGTTGTGACATATCTGCGTTCTGACGATAGTTGCCGCGCACCGAAAGGGTGATATAGAATCTTTGATTCTTATCGAGAGGCAAACTATACCCTACATCGCCATTGGCTTCATGCGTGCGATTGGTGTTAACCATTTCGTAGATGCGTCCACCATTCTCTGTATTGTAGATAGAAGATGCAACGATATTGTTATGCGTGCGAGTGTACTGTAACGAAATATACATATCGTGTCGAGTCTTACGTTGACTCATGCCATAGCGTAAAGCTAACCGATGAGCGTACTCGCCTAGAAGTGAAGCATTACCACGGAAGAGGTTGAGCGGGTCGGCATAGTCTTCAATCTGAAGCATATTGAGCAGGTTGGGCAGTTGCTGCTTGCCTGTGTAGTTGAGTCGAAGCTCGGGCGACCACTTGTGTTTTCCATTCGACCGATATTCTATGGTGAGCGCGGGACGGAATGAATAGGCATGGCGATCTATATCGTAAGATTGCTCGTTACGCTGATAGTCCAAATGTTTGTATTGAAGCACGGCACCCAAGTCGGCATCAAATTGAATATTGCCACGTTTTAGTCCTGTCAGTTTGTGCGAAAGACGCATACCGACACTACCTGTGTGCTTCTTTTCTTTGCTATAATAGCTGTTCTCGTTGTCAAAACAAATGGCTTGCCATTCGCCATCGGGCAATATGCCTAACGAACCTTTTGTCCAATCTAAAGCATCTGACCACTCTTGCATACGTTCCAAACGATAGTAAGGGTGTGATAAGTTGCCGTAGGTATGGTTAAAGGCTACGTAAGGGGTTAACACACCATCATATTGATCGTTTTTGAAGTACTTGTAGCCATAATCTATCGTGGCATCAATCGTCGTATTGTGCTCCGTATGATTATTATAGATGCGACGGTGGTCGTTGTCTTGCGTACTAAAATAGTCTAACTTATAATTATTGTACAAGTCGTTTTGTACATTGTTATGATTTACTTGCAAGTCTATATTAAAAGGATTGCCACCTAAAATCAATGATGTTTTCCACTCGGGCTTGTACGTAAACGTTTTTTGCTTTTGTAGTGTGGGATTGAGCAGCGTGTACAGCATGTCGTCTGACGACAAGCGCGTTACATTATTCCAAATGCTATCCACCTCCCAAGTATGCCAATCCTGATCTCCCCTTTTCCAAAAGGCAAGTGTAAGGGCATCTTGTGCATTGCGCATATTGTCAAAAGTAAAGTCAAACTTCAGTTCGCTCTGCCACTTCTTCGTCTGTCTGGCACGAAGGGCGGCATAAGCGTTAATGCGCGTGTTTTTATCCGAGACGAAGGTTTTATTCTTCGCCATTAGGTTATCGGGCGTGAGGAATGTTTCGGTGTTCGTCCATGAATGAGTTTTTTGCTCTTTTTGTTGTACGGAGGCGTTGCTGCTAAATCGCCAAGTATTGTTGGGTTCAAAATAATACTCAATATTAGCTACTTTATTTTTATGCTTTCCCGTTGGATAGCTATTAACCATGTTGCCTATATCTACCATTTTACGTTCTTCATTGAAGTTATTGACGTCTGCATCAATGCTAAGCATTTGTCTGTCATCCATACGCATCAAGAAGCCTTGTCCGCCCCATAGCTTTTCGGTAGCAACGTCAGCTTCGAGTTTAGCCATCCAGGTGCCAAGGTATTCACGCTTCAAATGCACGTCCATCACATATTGCTTATCGTGCATATCGCGTCCCGTCAATTCGCTCAGTTCTCCTTGCTTATCGTACACTTTTACCTTGCTCACAATGTAGGCTGGCAGGCGGTCAAGCGCAGCATCAATGTTGCCATTGAAAAAGTCTTTTCCACTGAATAGCAAACTCTCAATGGCTTTGCCGTTGACATAAATCACACCTTCTTCAATCTTGGTATTAGGTAGTTGCTGCACCAATTTGCGAAGTGATTCATTCTTGAGTATATTAAAGGCATCAGCATTATACACCAACGTATCCCCCTTATAATACATTTTAATCTTCGTCGCCGTAACCGTAGCTTCGTTAAGATTACGTTGTTTCATAGCGGGAAGAAGGTTGATCGTTCCCATATCGATGCGTTTCTTTTCTGAATCGATATGTACATTCTTCTTTACGCTATCGTAGCCCGATGCACTAACTATTAGCACTACGTCTTGATATGCCGAAGATATTTTGAGGTTAAAAACGGCACCACTATTCTTGTCGAGATATCCCGTTGAGTTGCCATTTCTTTCCTCCACAATCATGTTGAGCTTAGCCTTGGTTGATGCCAAAACGCTATCGTTGGCTGCATTCATTACCTTTACGGTGGCTTCATGTAGTCCTTCGTTGGTAATTGGATTGATTACTTCACCTGTCAACACTATATTCTGAGCGGAGGATACTGAGAAAAATGTAGACATTAGCAAAATAAAGAGTATTTTATACATGGCAGAAAACGTTTTAAGAAGGCGAGTGTGTAACCTTATTGCAGCTGCACACTCGCATACGTAATCCCTTAATGGGTTGAAATCATTAGATAAACGAGAAGTTTCTCACTAGTCGTCTAGATAGACCTCAAGCATGAAGTAACAGGGCGCGGAAGTCTCTTCAGCTTGCTTTCGGCATTCGGCGTCGCCGTGTTCTGTCCAAGTGACGCAGAACACGTTGAGTTTAGGATAAATGTTGGCTAGCTTGGAAAGGGGCATATACTCCTTGTCGCGCTGGTTGCGAATAATGCAGGCATAATAGCCTGGCACATCATTGAAAGTGTGGAAAAGAGTGACATACTGCGAGGCATCGAGCTTGAGTTGCAGCGTGTTAATGAGGTACTTGTTGATGGTGACAGAGAGCAACTCCTGAGCCTCTTTTCGCTGGTCGGACCAGTGGGTGAGTTTTTGGAGTATTTTGATGTTGGTGTCGAACACGGAACTCGAACTTGCAAAGTTAATGGAGAGTGTGCTGCTGAGGCTCTTTCCCATGAGACCATGAAGGATGAATACTTTGAATCTCACTTCTTCTTTTCGTCCCTCTTTGTAGAGCCACCATTCCATGCCCTCGGCGGTGCGATACGAGGGATTACCTGTATCTTGACAACGCATGGACATGTAGCAATGTCCCGGGCCGCCAATAATAAACTCTTGTTCGTCTTTTTTGAAGAAGTGGGCCACGCGGCGCGATTTTATTTGACACCCATTGTTTAGAGGAGCTATGGAGCTGTAGGAATTCAAATTCTTGCTAGCGCTTTCGAACTGCGATTGAATGCGCTCTATCAGCTTGTCGATTTTGTTTTTATCGCTCTTGCTAGAATAAGGCATACGGAATGTATATGCGCGTAAATAGCATAGGGAGTCGAGGTCGTCGTGTCCTTGAATCTCTTCCGTGTTGATGAGTTGGGCTTGTGGGGCAGAACTTAGCTCCTTGTACGCCTTGTGGAAAAACTGTGCCCGAAGTTGCATGGCTGATGCGCATGCAAGGGCGAGGAGGATGAGAATGCGTTTCATAATGTATTGATGTCTTGATAAGTTAATGCATAGTTGATTACGGTATCAATGAGTTGCAACTCAAATAGGGCGTTTTCTATTTGTTCTTGAATTTGTCGTCTTTCGTTGGAGGGTATGGAGTCAGTGCTGGCAGTCATTTCGAGCGGTTGCTCCTTGACTATGGACACCTCATTGGCCTCTTTCGGGGGAGTTACTTTAATTACTGTCTGTTTGTGCTGGGGCGAGGGCGCCTTCTGCGGTAGTAGTTGCGGGGCTTCGGAAGTAGTCAAAGAAACCTTTTGAACTACTGCAGGGGAAAGTTTCCTCGGTACACTTAGATTCATGACGGTAGTGGACTCTTGAGACATATCGTTTGTAAAATGCCACGCAGCCCATGTACCACAGATCACGCATACCACGCAAGCCGCTGCATAACGAGCGATGGCAGGCCAGCATCGACGATGTTGGGCGTGACGATGTTGCGCGAGCAAGCGATCATATTCGCGTGCGCCAGGTGTAAGCTCTTTCAGCATCTGCTGGTATAGCGCTTCGTCGCTGAGTAGAGTTCTTTTATTTTTCATTGTCAATCAATCTTTTAAGTTTGGCTTTTGCCATGGATATCATGCTCTTTACCGAGGGCTTGGGCAGATGTGCTTCGGCTGCAATCTCGTCCACGCTCTTATCGTCAATGTGGCGTGCTTTGAAAAGCGACTGTTCGCGAGGCGAGAGCTGGCGCATGGCATGGTCGATACGTTGCATCGCCTCTTGGGCTAAAAGTGGCGCATCGGCTTCAGTGGTGCATGGTGCGAGCGATTCTTCCAGAGGCGAGGTGGGTATTTGCCCAAGTTTGTGATAGCGTTCCACGCAGACGTTCTTGGCCACCATGACTGCTAGTGCCTCCAGGTTGCGCTGAGCGTTGAGCTTCTCGCAGTAAGTCCACAATCGAATCAGACTATCTTGTGCCACATCCTCGGCATCCTCTGCATTGCCAAAGAAGTCGCGTCCCACTCTGACCATGAGTGGACGAAGATGGGGAATTGTATGTTCAAACTCTGCGTGTGTCATATCTACCTAATATACTGCTCAGCGAGGAAAAAGTTAAGTGCGAGGGTGCCACTTTTATAGTGATTATTCCTTTTCTAATTCTTTCCTCCCTCCAGTGCTGCGTGAGAATAGCTTTCTTACTTCACCTTTTCGGCGCGAAGATACAGTCTTTCTTTTGGGCACGCAAATTATTCTCTCTGTGTAGATAGAATCCCCCCCTTGCGAACAGATAAACACATACGTTGCAAGAGCTAACGAGAATACTGTGTACTCTCTATCAGAGACAATGCAGATGTAAGACGCGTCGCCCGCAAAGCTATTTGCGGACGACGCGTTTCGCATCTCTATATATGTGTGTTATTTTTTCAGAGCCTTACATTTCCGTTAGCTCCTTACATATTAAGCAGAGCACTCACTTCGGCTGGGTTGAGCGCCCATTCGTAGGTGTAGGCTTCATCAGCCTCATCAGGAGAAGGTGCAAGTGAAAGATGCTGAGCTTCAGCCTTTATTTCGAGTAGCTGACCTATTGACAGCTTATTGCGCAAACGCTGCAACAAGGCATTAACGGCTGTGAAGTCGCAGCCTTGAATGTTTTGGGAGATGAATGGCATCTCAAGCCATGTAATTTCACGCTCGTCAACATCAAGGACTCCGAACACAAGACCACGTGAAAGGTTGCTCTCGCTGATACGTACCATGTGTTGCACACACGATGGGTCGTAGGCCACTCCCGTTTTTTCAGACACCTTCATGGGGTATGCCGAATCCATCCAGCCCACCACAAGGTTGGGCGAAAGTGCACCACAGCTATAAGCATTGGCTGTGAAGGTGACGTATTTGGCACCAGCCTCGGCAAGTTCGGGTAGCGATAGTTCTATATACTCCGCTGTGCCCACCATATCGGGAATAGCGCGTATGTCACCTCCGTGTTTGGCTCCAGTAGCCTTCAAACGGTAGTAGGCACAGTCTTCGGTTTTCCCATTTTCGAAAGCAATGTGGCAGCTGATGTCCATGTCAAGAGGTTGAGCGTGTAAGCCCTTTCCCCATTGCAAGAACAAGCGTACCGCATCACCCTCTACGGGGAAACGGGTGCCCATGAGTGCACACGAGATGTCCTGTATCGTGGCAGACCTGTCGCCTACGCTAATGGGAATGTCGAACAACGCGGGGTCAATATAGATGCTTTTTGCCTTTGTGGTTTGGGCTGCAAAGCTATGTTTGAGGGAAGAAACGTAGCATTGCTTCACCCTTGCCACCATAGCCTTTAGGTCGGCAGGGCTGTAAAGTGATAGCAGCTTGTTTTTAGGAATAGAGATTGTGTAGCCCGTGATGGGGTGTGCTGTGCGCGTAGCATCAGGGTCAAAGTATTTTTCGGCGGCATTACCCAGTGACAGGAGCAAACGAGGAGGCATTTGGTCGGTCACTTGCTCAAAGGCCTCCATCGTCTCTTCACACCCAAAGCGCAGCATGGTAGCAAAGAGGCTGCGGGCAAACAGTCCTGGGCGTTGCTTGAGCATTTGTAACACGGTTTGCGTATCACGATTGTTGCGCGCTTGCTGCAAAATACCCAGCCAAGTGGGCTGCTCCTGACGATAGAATGCGTCAAGGATATCAGCCAAATGTTCGTATCCTTTCCTGCGTGAATATTCTCCAAGTCGCAAGGCGCGAATCATGCGCACCCACATACCGCGTTTGGCATTCATATTCTCTGTGGCTTGTTGGGGCGATAGCGCAAGGTTGTTGATCCACGAAGCCACGCATTGGCAGTGCTTGCGGTCGTATTTTAACTTGAGTCCTTCCTTCATCTCCTCTCCAGCATATTCGCTCTGATTAAGAGGGCCAAATATGTATTTGCTCTCATCAAGAGGACCAAACATATCGAAGTAGAATCGGCGGGCTTGCGCTATCAATGTCCTTGGCTCAATAATTTGCACATACCCAGTCTTTTCATACCACAAATAGCGTAATATGTCGGTAGGAGTTTTCAGTAAAGCCTGAGCTTGGGCTTGTTGACCATTTGCCACAAGGTGTTTCACAGCAAGCATTGCTGTTTCCTTCATACTAATCTCTACGTTGTCCGGCAGTCCGTAAATGTCAATCAACGTTTCGAACGAATCCTTTTGCGATGCGTCAAGTGGAGTGGGGGAGGCGAGTAGAGAGTGGTATACTTGTTTCAGATCTTCCTCGGTAAACAATCGGAGTTCTTTCAGTTTCGATGCTTGACCTTTGTATACGAAGTTAGCCGTAGTGAAAGGCGTTCCGCAGAAAGGGCAGCCCGTATATCGTTCGAGGGGAAATGTGCCTTCGGGAATGAAGCAACCACAGGGCAGCGTGCAGCCTTCCAATCCAGCTTTTGCCCCGCCTATAAGGTTGGCAAAGAAGGTTATTAAATGGTCGGCTCGCGTTTCGCCAGTGGGCACATTCCAACCCTTGACAAGTGTAGCCCAATTAAGTTTCACCCCCATCACATCATCAATAACGGCGGTAATGTCGGCCAATTCTGTGGCGCTCACCATGCATAGCGCATGAAGCAAATCTTCGTTTACGCTGAAGCCATTCTCCCTCAGTCGGGCCACGAAGGCCAACACTGCAGGGGTAGGCTTTGTTTCAAGATCTATTTCTTTAGGGTCAATGTCCAAGTATATGGCTCGGTAGCGCAAGGCAATTCTTAGCAGTTCTTTGTCTCTCATTTGTATGAAATATAAAAGGTAATGGAACGACACGTACATTCCAGCTCCAAGCTTCAAGCTGAATTCAAAATCAGGAGTATGTCGTTCTTAGACCTGTTCAACTTATTTGTTCTGAAAAGATGTATTCTCAAGGCATTTAGAAGGCTTACCCTGGTTGGCGAAGGCACGGGATAAAGTGCTTCATCAGATGTTAAGCCACCTTTGTGCTTTTGAAAATAGTGTGCCGCGAGCAGGAATCGAACCTGCGACACATTGTAGGAGTATGTGATGGTTGGTCCTGTTTAAGTGAGAAAATTCTATCACACTTTTAGGGCGGTTCTAATAATTCTGAAATAGGGATTTGTGCGCTATCAGAAGCGTATTTTTGAAAGTTTGTGAGGGAGCATAGCGGGCTATGTGACCGAACTAACTTTCAAAAAGACACTTCTGAGAGCGTGCAAATCACATTTCAGAATAGCAGAACTCTAAAAACAGAATTCTTAGAACCGCCCTTAATAACAATCGCTCTACCAACTGAGCTATCGCGGCGGTACAAAGTGGTAATTGGCAGACTATAAAGAGTCAAGTTTAGCAAACTGATGTTGAAGTAAGTCAGCCTTGGACCATCTTGCTTTTAATTGTAACAGAGGAGGAAATGGCTAATCATGGTTTCCCCATCAGCGGGGAGTCACTATGTATTATTAGTAAATGGAGTATGATATAGCTTGGTCCTCCTTTATATTTATGTGCAGAGGAAATAGTGTTTCCTCATGTCCCGATTGCGAGTGCAAAGTAATAAGTGTGCTCCGCAATGTTTTTGCGTAATGAAAGAAAAGTGATAAGAATTAAAGAAAAAAGCGCATTTTCTTCCGTCTGCGCAGAAACATTGCGCAGATTGTGCTACATTTGTCCTTGTATAACCAAAACCTTGAAGCTATGCCAGCCAACAAAAATGCTTTAATACGCTATAAAACTATTGATAATTGTCTTCGCAATCGCTATCGCCGATGGACCATTGACGATTTAGTGGAGGCTTGTAGTGATGCGCTCTACGACTGCGAGGGTATAAGTAAAGGTGTTAGTTTGCGTACGGTACAGAACGATTTACAGATAATGCGTTCCGATAAATTGGGCTATAATGCGCCTATTGAGGTGTACGACCATAAATATTATCGGTATGCCGACACCGAATATTCCATTACCAACATGCCCCTTTCGCAAGGTGACTTCGAGGTGATGCAAGAAGCTGTAGACCTGCTGCGACAGTTGGAGGACTTTGATCAGTTTGTCGAAATATCCGATGTGGTGAGCCGTTTGCAAGACAAACTCTCTATCACGCAGAAGCGTCGCAAGCCCATTATACATTTCGATAGTGTACCCAATCTTCGGGGACTTCGTTTGCTCAGTCCGTTATACAACTATATAGCTCATAAGCAAACGCTACGTATTAGTTATCAGTCGTTCTCGGCGCGTAAACCTGTTGAATATGTGCTCTTTCCCTACTTGCTCAAGGAGTTTCGCAATCGTTGGTTCCTTTTCGGATCCAAAGCCAAGGATCTTGTACTCTACAATCTTGCCCTTGATCGTATTCAATCCATAGAACCCTGCGATGTGCCTTTTCGTGAGAATCCGCAGTTTGATGCCTCGCATTTCTTCGACGACGTGATAGGAGTGAGCAAGAACATTGGCAATCGTCCTATTTACATCTCCTTTTGGGCTAACGCAGAGCAGAGCCAATACATCAAGACCAAACCTATTCATCCCTCGCAGCAGCTTGTCAGCACCAATCCCGCCGACCATAGTTGCATTTTCAGCATTCGTGTGATAACCAATTTCGAAATGTATTCCGTGTTTATGAGCTATGGCCCAGGCATTCGCATACTCTCGCCTCGTTCTGTCGTGGCTTTTATGCGTGACAAGATGTGCGAAGCTGCCGATATGTACGATCAAGAGACAAATGATTTTTTGCAAGGCCAGAAGTGATACCCGCATGCAGCAATCAGCCGCATAATAGTGCTTTCCTGGCTTCGTCACTTTCCCGCGCCATCACATAGCGTGTATTGAGAATCAGCACCCCTCGTCATGTTTGCGCCTCACGTCCCAGAGCCACGGCAGTGAACTTCTGTGCCATACCGCGCACGGCACGCTTTATTTGACTCCACAATGCGGTCTGTGTCGTTGTTCCACACCATGCAGGCCCGTTTGTGCAGGTCAATCACCATCGTGTTGCGCACCAGTTTGCTCACGGGCACAAACCCTTTGTCCGCCTG
>OASE01000270.1_pt1 | contig 15581 bp, 32 predicted proteins | sample 1494851 | NCBI WGS metagenome assembly OASE01 (sample SAMEA3360680, study PRJEB22359) | human gut metagenome | biome: ENVO:urban biome; feature: ENVO:human-associated habitat; material: ENVO:feces | place: Bangladesh | collected 2011 | reverse complement strand
AAGAAGCAGCAGATAAAGAAATTACAGCAAACATTGGATTAATTTGTAGAACATCATAGTCTGCATAGTCAACATTAGGTGATAAGTTTAAAGCTGCACTGTCTAAACATCCTGTTCGTGCGACAAGTCTTCAAAATATATGGACACGATATGCAGATGATTTAGATGATAGAATAGAATCACGTATTCGTTCAATTACAGGTGATAATGGTAATAGTTGTATGTATAAGTCTATATAGGAATTTTTGACAGTTCAATATCCAAATTTGCTAGCTGTAATGCTTTATTATAAACAGATATTCTACCTTATAAAACTATATACTGATAAATATCCTATTACAAAAGAATCTTCAGATGAATTAAAGAAACAGCAAGAAGAGCAAGAAACATTATATACATATGCGTAGTTATTAAATATATTGAATAACTCAAAAAATAATCAAAATTAAATGAATATAAGTTATGTTATAGCAAATAGATAATATAATATATAATGTAGTATATCATAATATGTTATCAACTGATTTATTCAATGAATTTAGTAATATTATAAATGAATTAAATGATGATAACAATACAAATGCAGATATAAAAAATAAGGCAATTAAATTAAATTAGTTTTTAAGAAAATGTGGAATAACGCCATTAAATATTTACTTAGAACCAAATAATTTAATAAATGAAAAAATTTCACAAATTATAGAAAATGATATATTTAAAAATAATATATAGTTAAGTCAAAATGATATTTCAAATATATCATATAAAACTATAATAAAATATATTATATAGAATGAAACTACAGAAATCGATAAAGATAAATTATATAATATTGAACCAATAACTGATGATGAAATGAAATAGTTTATTGATACATGTAATAATATGATTTCTCAAAAAACGTTAATAAGTATATTACAATTTATTTTTTCTAATAATTTTAGTTCATATTATAATAAATTAATTGATGATAAATTTTCATAGTTTGAAATTCCAATTAATATATATAATACATTAGGTAATAAAGATGTTTAGAATAATATAAATACATAGCGTTATAAAGATATATATTCAACATTATTAGAATTATTAAAAAAAGATAATGAATAGGAATATATAGAATATTTCAAATAGAATATATCAAATATAGATATAAAAGAAGGTATTAAAGATGTATTTCTTAAAAAACAGATTGATGTAGATAAAGATGTATTTAAAACAAATAAATTAACAGTAAGTAAATTCTTAGAAAATATATAGAATTTAGATGTAATAACTAATGAATAGTTTACAAAATGGAATACATTATTATCGGATACGTTATTATCATTAAATAAAAAATCTGAAAATTTGGAAGATAGTATAAATGAAATTAAGGAAACATTAAATACATCAAAAGTAACTGTTGTTATAGGTAAAGATGAAAAAACAAATAAATTGTAGACAACAACTATATTATGTAAAGAAATATTTAAATTATTTTATACAAATATAAAAACGTTAGATGGTCATGATACAACAAATGGAGAGAAAGATAATCTAAGTATAGGTGAACATATTATTAATGAATTACAAGATCTATTCAATATAAATTTAAATAATTTAAAAATTCAAATAATTAATAAAGATAATAGTTTCTTTAAATCATTTAAATTGTTATTAAGTAATGATAATAAAGAAATTTTATCATTTTTTAAATAGTTTAAAGTAATAGATGGTTCGTTAAATATATTTGATATATATAAAACTATATTAGATTATATTTCAAATGATAAACCTTATGATGGTTTATCAATGTTTTATAGTTTAATGTATTTTATAAGTAAAATAAAAATAGAATCTGTTTTATATTTTAGAAATAATGATATATACTTATTTGAAGATGAATAGAATAATACAGAAAATTTAATTGATAAAGCGAAGAAATATATAGAACAGGAAATGGGTACAAAAGCGTCATTAAAAGATTTAGCTGATTCATTATATAAAAATAATAAAGAAGAAATATAGAACGATAAAGACGAAACTAAAGGTAATGATAAACCGTCTGAAAATAATTTAGGAATGCCAACAGAAATAGAAAAAGCTAGTAATACAGTACAAGCTGTAGAACATAATTAATTTTTAAAATACATTAATAAATAATATATAAAATATATTTAATTATGAAACAAAGAACAAATAAAAAGTTTAAATCTGTAAATGAGAAATCATGGTATGGATTATTTTATGGTTAGGAACCACGTGATAAAACTAACATAAAGAAAGTAACAATGATACCGACAAATTTAAATCAATGTAAAATTTGTTCTGACGGTAAATCTGTTTATTCTAATTCATAGTTTTATCCAGGAGATATTATAGAAGTATGTCCTACAAAATCTATAGATAAATTATCTCTTTATACTAAAGATATGAGAGATATAGTATTTGAAGTTATTCCTAATGAGAAATATGTTATTCCATTCGGTTATTGCCAATATTATGATGTTATAAGTAAATCAAATCCCGATCCTAATTGTGATTATATGTGGGATGGTGATAATAATAAAATAATAATAAGGGCTTTAAATCGAATACCGAAAAATACAAAGCTCGTTTTGAATATCAGAAAATAATTTTTTATAAAAACATAGATAAATAAAATAATAAATAAAAACATTTAAATTCAAGCAAATGAAAAGTTTTAGTACAGTATATAATAATAGTAAAAAATAGGTACTTGAGGCTCGTGAGAAATTATATGAATCTCAGAAAGTAGCCGTTATTAACGTACTTAAAGAGACATATATGATTACTGGAAATATGTCAGATCTTCCTGCTGATCAGAAAAAAGAAATGGCCAAGAAAGTATTTGAATACTGGTCACCTAAAACAGGAATTAATAAAGCAGGCATTAAACTCTTAAATGAAAATATGATTACTCTTAGTGCGAATTCAACTAAGGATGATATTCGTCTTTATATAGAGAAACAGACTAAGAAAAATCTTGTTGCTATTACAGAAGCATATCGTTCTGGAAATGGTAAATATGTAGTAGAAACATTTAAATCAGATATTGAACCTGCTGTTGGTAAGAAACTTAAGGAAAACTTTATTACAAATACGGTATGGAACCTTATTTCTAACCGTATTAAGTTAGGTCTTGAGTAAAATGTTTTTAATAAAATGAATATTCCCACTGTTAACTTTATAAATTATTTTATAAAATAAAAAATCCAAACAATTTGATGTTGTTTGGATTTTTTATTTTTAAGGATTATTGTTAGATGTATCTGGTGTAGATATTGTAACTGAGATTGTAATATTATAATTTACATATATTGTAATAGTATCATTATAACTATAGTTTGCTATTTCATTATTTTTTGTATTTTTTAATATAATTTGTACTAGCTCTGGATTAATTTCCTAATTAAATTTATGGTTAACTGTTATTTTTGTTCCAGACGGCACACTCTTTGGTAAATCATATGTATTATCTTTAGTTATATCATTACCATGATATTCTGGAGGTAAATCATTAATTGTAATATTAAATGAAACCGATGTATCGATTGTATTGTCAACAGAAACAGTATAATAACTAGGTTTTAATCTAAACATTTTTAACTATATACTAACATAATATTCGTTATTTCCTGCAAAAGCTTTATCTTTAAGTAATTTATTAAAATTATCTCTATTAAAATTATCAGTATTATTGCTAATTGTTATCTAATTCGTTTCATTCTTAGTAATATTGTTAAATATAATTAAAAATTCAAATAAATAATTATTAATATCATTGTTATCACTAAATATAATATCTGATAACTTTTTTGTACCAATATATATAGAATCGGAGTCTATATATACGATTTCTGAATATATACTATTAATAAAAGTACCATCACTTTTTACTGTATTTATGTTCCCTGAATGATTTAATGTTATCTATTTTAATTTAAAATTTTCAGGATCAAAAAAATGCTTATAGTCATCAATAACATTATCATCGTTACTTGCAGTTATTTTTCCAGTTTTTATTATATATATTGGTTCAAATGAAAGATATATGTTAGGTTTATTTATATAATTTTCAATCTTTACTCGTGAATCTTGATATTCTCCATAAAATATAGTTGTATTAGAAAACTTATACTTATTATTCGAGTCTGGATATGCAACATATAATTTAATATTATTAAAATTCTTTGTAGAATTTGAGATATATTGTTCACTAGTTTTTATTGATATTAACTATATGTATAAAGATTTTTTGTTATCTGTATCAATAGTATATACATCATAAGATTGATTATTAAACGTACTATCAAATATAGATAATGCATTCTATTTAGTTAAAAATTTGTCATCTGATGGATCAATAAATATTGCATATTTTAATGATAAATCATTTGGTTTTCCTGGATAAATACCTAATTTATATTCTGTAGTACCATCCATATTATCTGTTACAGATAAATTATATATAGACAGTTTAGTTTTAGTTTCTTCCTCCTTTATCTTATTAATTCTAAAGTAAAAATTTTGATTAATGTCTGATAATTTAATGCGCCAGTAGTTACTTTCTATTTTTGAAAAATAAAATGATATTTCATAATGATTTACTATATTATTACCTTGTGCCATAGTAACTGTAATGTCTGAACCAGTATATTTAATCCATGAATCTTTATCAGCTGAATCTTGATCTTGATAGTAAAATTCAAATGTATTATTAGTAATATATTTTGCATCATTATTATCCAACTTTTTTGTAACGCCAGATGCATATGTTATTGTTTTTGCAGTACCAGATTGTACTGTAAAATATAATGTATTTAAATTACTTGGTATAGAATAATAATTTCCAGCATTTAATATATTAGAAAATTCATCCTGTAGAGATATTGGTTGTATAATTTCATTTGACCTAAATATAGGTATTTCTATATATGGAGAATAACTTTTATATTTTGGAGTAAAATAACATGTAACAGTAGCATTTTCACTACTTTGATTATCTTTTGTAATATAATAATAATTTTTACATCTATATATTGACGTATCAATATAATAAGAAGATACTTTTATATTTTCATCTGATAGATCAAGAGAACTGTGTATACGTAAAATACCAAATGGTGCAATACCTTTATTTCCAATAACATCTTCTGCATCTCCAACAAATATGTTATTATTATTTGTATCTTCATAATTTTTTAAATTTGATACAGGACTAATAAATTTAGGGTTTCCTCTAGAATTACTTACATCATCTATTGATGGTAACTGTAAAATTTCTTTTGAAGGCCATTGTAGATCCTATAATGAATACCAGCTGTTACTAATAGAAGTATCAATATTATTAAATTCATCAGATGGTAATGCAGGGAAATATGTCGTACCATACTTATATGTTTTATTGTAATATTTAACATCTTCACTATATTTTTCACCATATGGAATTGCTGGTGCTCCATTACCTTTTTCACCTACATATGTTTTTAAAGTATACCAAATATCATTTTCTATCTCTTCTTTATTATCTTCTATTTTTTTCTTACTCGTTGGTTCTCTATATTTTTTAATATCATTAAATGATATAGGTCCGATTGTTGTAGTAATAGGTGAACTATATGTTTGTAAATTTTTATATTTTACCTTATATTGTAATATAATATTAATCGATGTATCATATAATATTTTACCTGCAGGTAATGCTGTTTGCCAATCATGTACAGCTGATATAATAATAAGAGATTTATATATACGTAATACTCCTAAATCACATCTTAATACAGGTTCAATCTGTAAATATGATTTATTTGAAATCTTTCCAAATCTAAATCCAGTAACATAACTTACAAAAAATCTCTATGAATTCGCAAAAATATTTAAATAATATTTAAGCTGATTATAAAAAGATTTTTGATTATACGAATAATTATCATCTTTATTGTCACCTAACCAATTTTTTAATAATGTATTAATACTATTTACACTATTATTATTTAACGTTAAATAACCTTTATTTTCCGCAATATTTAAAATAGACTATTCTGTTCTTGTATAATTTTTAATGTTTATATTTTTATATGTCCATATAAAATCACCTAAATACTTATATGCATTACTCTTTAACTCATTATTATCTTTATCTATAATATTATTAATTTCAGGATATTCTTCATTATTACTATTTTTGTCTTTTTTTGGAATAAATAATTGTTTTAGTTTTTGTATTAAAGATTTTTCAAGAGTACCATCAGTATTATTATTTGAAATATATTCTTTTAATATTCTAATTATATTTCTTAATGCATACATAACAGTAGCTTCACCTGTAGATGTTCTATAATTATAATAATATTGTTTTTTGTCATTCTAACTTGCGACTATAAATTTAAAACCATATTTACCTCTTATTATATTTCCTGGATTTGCAACATCACCGGCTTTTATATATTCATGACCAGATATTCCGCCAGGATATAAATCACTAAATACAACAGAATCACTTTGCTGTATAATTTTCATTTGTTTACCTGTATTATCTCTTTCTGTAGTTGAATATACGTTATCGAAATAAACAATTTCATATGGTCTTTCTCCAATAAATTTATTATTAGCATCTAACGTGTCTTTAAATACCAAATTCTAAAAAGGCTAAGACACAATATTTTTTGATGTATCGATAAATGAATAAACAGTATTTTTAGGCCATATGGAAGAAGCACCATATTCATGTACTAAGTCATTTAATGTAGCAACTCTACCATTTATAGGATATTTTGTATTCATATTTCAATCAGTTATTATTAAAATTTGTTCTTACAAAATCTGCTAAGTTCGAACCGTTATATAAACAATTCGAATCTGATAATTTTGTCATTGTATTATTTATAGCGTTCTATATAGTTGATGTAATATTTGCAACCTATGATATTTTTTCAGATGATGCAATATTTAAACCACTATCTTCTCCAAAATATACTTTACCATTTCTGATAGTAACAGCAGTTCTTCCATCTTCTGAAATATATGGTACCATTATATTACCAGTTTTATTAACAATCTTACCTTTATCTATAATACCCGAAGGTATTTTCTTATTTTCAAGATCTCTATAAGACTATCCATCTTTATTATAAGGATTTAATGTAGGATCATAATATTTAAAACTATGTCTGATTTCTGCTTCATTATCAATTGCATCTTCATTATCATCACTTGGTGTATTAACTTCCATCATACCATATACTTCCTAATCATTCGGTATTTTTAATACATCATCTTTATCTAATGAAAATGGATTTGAAATACCTGAAAACTTTAAAATATATTCAGCTTCATCAATATCACCATACATTGCCATCGATATAAGATCAGGTCTCATCTAATACTTATCTGCATTTATTCGCATTATCTAATAGTCTTTAACACCTGTTGAATTTTTTGTAAATAATGGTGTAATAAAATTAACTATTGTATTTCCTTTTGAATCTATAATTGTCGGTTTTTTATCTATTGTATAAGTAAACATTTTAATTAATTCATAAGTTTTCTAGTTGCTGCTGTACCTCTAATCCATGCTCTTGATGAATTATTAGAACCAAAAAATGAAGATGATTTATCAACAATATTGCTAATAGCTGCATCTACGTCAGGTGGAGTAAATTTGGCTATTACTGTATTAGATGTATGTTCATCCATTGCAGGATTTTTTCCTTTATCTATTTTATATGTCTAATAACCATGAGCACCTCCGATTGCCATCATTTTTGATGCACTCATATATTTTGGCTGATAAAAATTACTTCCTCCAGTAAAATTATCAACTTTTGACTCATAATCAGATGATGCTCTTATCCAGTCGGGTAACTGATATATACGTCCGCTACCTCTATTAAACATAGATTGAATTCCTGATTTATCACGAGGCATACCATGCTCTAATGTATAAACTACTTTTAATTCTGTTGGGAAATCATCTGGTCCTAATTCTTCTCCTACTTCAACTTTCATATCAGTACATATGAGATTACCTATTACCATAATAGGATTTAAAGGGTTTCCAACTGTTAAATGCCAGTTACCGACAGGTTCACCAGTTAATAATGCACGCATACCAGTTATAGATGGCATTGTTGATGCTTGTATAACTTTAGATCTCCACATCATATTAAGATTCTAACCAAGTGAATTTAATTTTTTGGCACCTTTATCTCCAGAATCACCATCACCAACATCATTACCTTTTCCTTTTAACCAATCGCCAATAGAACTACCATTTGTACCGAATACCATGTTTTGTAATGTGTTGAACATTTCGCCTAACGCACCCAATGTTTCACCAAGATATTCACTTAAATGTTTACCTATTTCACTCCATGAAAATGAACCAGTTGAATCTGTTCCAAAACTTTTTATACCTTCAACAGTATGAGATAATGCACCATCTTTACCGAATATTCTACCTGCATATAAATCATCCATAATTCTATTTTTAAATGCAGTATTTTTAAATGGATACATTTGTGGATGTATATTAAACCTATATCCACCACCCCAGAATACAGCATCAGCTGATGCCATTTCCATACAGTTTGATAAAATATCAAGCATTGCTGCTTTTGTATTAACACCACCGATAGGTCTTGCTATATATTGACATGTTAAACTGAATTTCTAATCAAAGGTAATTCCTGCATCTCTTGCTTTTGTTGTATTAATTCTATTAACAGGTCCTTTTATTTTGTTACTATAAAGTTCTTCAGATGGATCTACATTTGCTTTTGTTAATATATCAAATGTTTTCTGATCCTTACTCATATTATAACCACCTGGACTTAATAATCCAACAAATTTACCTAATGAAAACATTTTTCCTGTTAATAAATTAGTACCACCAATAATATTTTTCATAACATTCGATTCACCTGTAGGAAATCCTCCACCTCCAGTAAACATTTCATCAATAAGTGCATGAGGATCTGAACCACTTTCTCCTTGTACATCATATACATCAGATGTTATTTCTTTCCATTTAGTACCTGCAGTAAATCCAAATAAAGAAGATAATGTATTACCAGTATCATCACCAAAATAAGTTATAACAGTAGCAATAGGTGCAAATGGTGTTGCGGTTGTTCCATCAAACATATTAGAAAATTGAAGGTTATCATATACAGGTGCATGATACTTTCTTAATGTAATTAACCTGTTATTTGGTATAACATTCCAATATTTACAAAATACAAAATCCTAAAAATAATAAGGCGTTCTTCCCCATTTATCTTTATTACTCCATGTAATAATATTAGTAGTTGTAGGATTTGATACTGTTAAAACATCTCCACCATTTTCCATTATATCTCCATAAAATCTACGTGAATTTCGTATATCATACATATGGTTTTCTACCTATATGTCATCACTGTTTTTTTCTGTACTGTTTGATTTTACTTTTACAAGTCCTCCACATAATTTAGTTAATGTATATGGGTTAACAATAGAAGCAACACCATATGAATTACCATCATTTAATATAGTATCTCTTAGTTTTTGTCCATTAGAACTATTAGATATATAAAAGTTTTTAGTTGATAACTTAACATCTGGTATTGTTTCTCCATCTTTTGTTACAGTATAATATTTTTCTGATGACGATGTTTGTTGTTGTCCATTTTTATCGGTTTCTTTTGTTTTTTCTTTATGCGTTGTAGATCCTGTTATTTTATCACCTACTGCTTTTTCTACAGTAAATACTAAATCATAAAATGCGCCTGCTGCTGTTTCAGAAGCGAATGGAACAACAGTAGGATGATCATCACTTGTTGAACTGCGAGACACAAAACCATCAACACGTGCAAGTCTTGGATCCCATGCACGATATTCTGTTATTTCATCATTTATTGAGCCACCAGGTTCAAAACTATCTAATGATTTAGATGAATCTATTGCGGCTTTAAATGTACCATATAATGGACTGTTTTCCTATGAGTACATAGATGAATTAACCAATGTTGTCATTTGTGAAATAACTCTATCTAAATCCTCATTTGATATATCTTTATTAAATTTATCTATAAAACCGTTTTTGAATTGTTCTCCTATACTATTAATATTAAGTCCCATTTTGTAAATAATAAAATATTGGTTTTATTATTTATTTCAACATATACTATATTATCAAATAAATAATAAAAATAGAATAAATCTATCATTATGCAATTTAGTTTAAAAAAATATATTACTGAAAAATATTTAACTGAACGTTTATAGTCAGACACAGTTATTCATGATATTCTTAATGATAAAGGAAAGATGTTTACATATTATAAACAACCATATCCTGGAACAATGTATAAAAAAGCATTAGATCAATTTGAAATATTAAATGATATTATTTCTAATACATTTCCTGTATATTCAACTGAAGCATATGATTCGTATAGTTATCAACATGAATCTATAAAAACAGATGAATAGAAGAAAGCATTACATAACAAATATATGCAAACATTAGAATTATACAAAGATTATACATCAAAATTGTTTATTAAACCAGATCCATAGGTATTATCTTCTGTAATATTAAGTAATGCTGATGGAACTTTCCCTATGAATAAATTGGATTTATTTAATTTAACAGATGAAAACTTTAAAAAGTATACCGTATCGGATTTAAAGAAAAATAAGGATCTAAAACAATACATTAATGAATATGCAATATTTTGGTTTAATTCAGAAGGTAAAATTCTTGTTGTTTCTGTATATGGTAGAATGGTATTATTTGCTATAGATAATGAAAATATAACATTTGAAGATGGACGTGTTTGGCAAAGTTTTCAAACACATAAATTAACACCGGAAATTATTGAAGACGCATGCAGGAAAGATAATCTTATTGTTAATAATTTAACATAGGCATTAAAAGACGGAACTGTATTAACATATCCTACTGTTGCTCGTTTATCTCGTGGTGGTGATAAACGAGAATTATGTGGAATAGGTTTTGTGAAGAATTTTTTAGATTTATCAAAATATATAAGTACATATAATGGCATTAAAAAGAAATTATAGAAAGTCGGTGCGAATCCATATTCAAAATCAAGTAAGTTAAATAAATTTACAGGTTGGGGAAATTCAAATGATGATTATTTCATTGTTTATATACCAGAAAGTGGACATAAAGATTATGATGGAAATGTTATATCGACTAAAGATAATGGTAAACGAAAAATGGATGATTCTAATTTAAAAGGATACAATGAGTTTAAATTGGATACAGAAAAAACACATCAGAGAAAATTAGATTTTGAAGAATAGCAACGAAAGATATATAAATGGACTAAAGATATTTTAGGAAAATATCATCCATATGCTGGTGGAAAATCATCAGAACTCTTTGCGTTTGGTAGAAAATTAGAATCATATGATTATGAGAAATTATATGGAACAGATGATTATTGCAATAAAATAGCAAGAGCTAATATTTTGAGATATAAAAAATTAATTGCATAGAATAGATCAAAAATAGGCATTTCTAATTTTAATAAAGAATTAAAGGAAATATTACCATAGTTATAGGCATTTACACAAACAGGTAAAGTATTATGTAATGAAATTAAAAATATATATAGGAATGACGTTATAAAATTTAAATCACTTATGATGTTATATGGTGTATATAGTAAATTGTTAAATAATATGTTACAACAATATGGTAATATATAGATTGCTATATCATCATTTAAAGATACATATGCGAATAATAAGGAAGACACATATATGTCAACATGGGCGAAAGAATAGAAATTAAAAAAATGTCAGGAAGATAGTAATCAAATAAAGATACGTATACATAATATTAAAGAATTATGTAATGAATTATCTTCAATGGAACAAAAAATAAATGAAACATTAAATAATTAATTATGACAGGTTTAGGAATTGATATTAATGAAATTATAAAATCCGCGTATGAAACAATAAAAGAAATCCAACAGTCTGCGACAGAGACTGTTGGAACAGACTGCTTATGGGCGCGTGCAACACCTGTCATCAATTCTGAAGATGTTGTTTTATAGGAATATACATTAACATAGGTAGGTCTCGAATGCCCTAAAATTGTTAAAGTTATTGTTTCAAACCCAGACTATAATCCAGGTGAATATACTATTGATTTATATGGTCTTAATTATGTTTAGCCACTTGAAATTAATATAACTATATAGGAATGGCAAAATATGTTTGGAAATAATACTATGCCATAGAAAGGAGATATTGTATATGTATAGATTTATCATAAATTATTTGAAGTGTAGTCTTCTGAATTAATTTATACAATAGCTGCATTACCTACATATTATAAAGTTATTTTATCAAAATATAGTCCAACTGCATCTAGAAAAGAAACATAGGAATTTAGAGATTCTGTAGAAGAACTTACAACATCACAAGAAGAATTATTTGGAGATACTATATCAGAAGAAGTAGCAGATGTAGATGCACCAGTAGAAACATCATATAATAATACAACTTATGTAGATCCTCAGAAGGATTATGACATAGATTCTATAGTATCAAATTAGATATTTGGTTCAAATGGAAATCTTATATCAAATGCGTATTATGATTTTTCTATTGCATCAAAAAATATTACATATAATGATGAATTATTATATGAAATATCATCATCAAGAAATCATCTTATATATTCATGCTGGTGTTTTCTCAATAGTTATATTCAAGATAGTAAAGTAATAAAATTGGTATATTATTCTAAAGATTCTGATAATTGGTATTTTAGAGTTTCCACTTCAATAAAATTAGAATTAGGAGATAATGTAACAATAACAAGAGGAACATTAATAAAAGTTAATGCAGTTGTTGTTGAACTTGATGAATGTGTTGAATCATTGGGTATTGCCATTAAAAATTCTGATATGGCAAAAGCAAATAAGAAATTAACAAAATGGTATGAAAATTCACAATTTTTGAAAATTTATAAAACTAATATTTATAAATTAATCAGAGGTTATGATGAAAATAGTAAAATAACATTTGACGTTCTTATAAGATAGAATGAATTATAGATATAGGTAGGTAATAAATCTAAACATATACCTATTAATTTTGAATTTGATATATGGTCTTATATTATGTTAGATATATCACCTGATAATACTAGAATATTAATAAGTACACCGAAGGAAGTTGGTGATCGCGTAATAGGAGATGTTGTTAAAACAGATACAAATATTGCTTGGAATATATCTGATTTTTCTGTACATGAATTTAGTATAGAAGATATGGGATGTAATATATAGATGTGTAATATCAGATTATATGAAAATGAATATGAAATAGGAGATAATTATAAATTAGATATGTATTCACCAGTAACACGGAATGAAAGTAAATTGATATTGGTAGATACACCGAATAATCCTAATAAAACACCATTCATTACACCAGTAAAATAAAATGATTAATTAAATTATGGGTATTTTTAGTACATTAAAAGGCTTAAATAAAAAGACAAATTCTGCATACAATTTTTTAAAAGGATTTAATTCATTACTTACTGGAGATACTAAAACAAATGAATTAGAGTAGAAAGTAACTGACAGTGAATCGTGGATTTTATCATCTGGACGATTTATGGAACAGAATGAAATCATGGAACGATTTCATATGGGAAATGAATATGGTGCTGATATGCCTTCTGAAGTATTCAGATCAGGTTTTGAAGATCCTACTCGACTTATGTTTAAAGTTGAATTTGGTGATTGGGGGTGTTCAGTTCTTGATACAGAAACAATAAAGAACCAATAGAAAACAAGTCTTTATAATAACATATATTATGAAGATTATGATCAATTTCCAATGGGTTTACTTGATTTAAATTTTTTAGAATTTGATAATACGGAAAATTGGAGTAATCAGGAACATTATAATACATATAATTATCTGATGAACAGAAATGAAGATGCGCGCGCATCTTATATTAAAACCTTTGTTCAAGGCCTTTATGAAATATAGAGAAGTATGCCTTATCTGTTCAAAAAAATTACTGGATTAGAAAAGTTGACATCATTTGAACCGGGAAAAGGAGTACGACTTAAGGATGCGAAGATTACATTAGAATGTTATGAAGGGATTGATTTGAAAATTCGTACATTATTGGAAATGTATAGAAAAGCTGCATATGATGATGTTTGGCAAAGATGGATATTACCAGATATATATAGATATTTCAAAATGATTATCTATGTATTTGATAGACGTATTTTATAGACTGGTTATAAATGGGATAAATCAACAGGAAATGCAACTGCTGTATATAGTGTAGAGCAAAACGATTTTCCTATATATGCGTTAGAATGCGGTCCATGTGAAATTGATATTGAATCAATATGGGATAATGAATATGCTACTGCATATGATGAACATAAGGATGCCGAAACAAAAATAACAATTTCTGTAAAAAATGTAAAAACATTCTATTCTAACGGCTTAATGAAAAAGATAGATGCATTAGATCCTAATTAGACTGATAGTAAATAGAATGCGAATGTAAAAAATACAGTTAACTGGATTTCTGATTTTTAGTCTATATCAGAAAGAAATGACTATACATCAACTAACGCAGATAATCATGCGAATTTCAGAACAAGGTGGATGAGACGTATGTTTATGATGCCATCTGAATATACTGCGTATTTTGATAAAGAAATTACACATAAAGTTGGTGATAATGCAGATTATGACAAATTATATGGAACTGCAGATGTATATGGTCCACAATTACCAGATAATAGTTGGCATGAAGCAAATGTAAGAGATAATCTTTATACTATAAGTTCATGGAAGGATTTGAAAAAATATCTTAAAAAAGTTATTCATTCAAGACCTGTATTAGTTCGTGATTCTAGAAATCCTGACAGAGATTAGTTCTATAATGATTTATAGAGACCATATGAATGGTCTTATATATATGATCATGAGCAACTTTTATACGGTCCAGATGTTGTTAAAGCTTAGCAATAGATGAAAAATCGTATAAAGGTAATGTTATTACATATGTTAAGAAATACTTATGTTGTAGGAAGTAATGCATATTATAATATAATAGATCCAGGTATTATAGATACATCTGTAACTAAGTTAGAACCAAAAATTCAGATTATTGGAAGTGATGCAAGTTTTAGATTAATTGATCCTTCTATTTAGAAAAATCTTGAAAAACCTGAACATAATTATATTCATCTGAATGAAAACTTAGATAAAATATCATAGAATTATACTGAGCTTGATGAAAATCTAGATAAACCAGAATATGATTATATAACTCCAGAATTTAATTTAGAACATAATGATATGAATTATATTTCACCAGAAATGAATTTAGATCATAATGATATGAATTATGTGAAACCAGAATTTAATCTCGATAAATTTAAATAGAATTATATTAAACCAGAGTTTAATCTTAATAAACCACATCAAACATATGTTGAGCCTGAGTTTAATTTAGACCATAGTATTATGGATTATATTAAACCATATATGAATTTAGATAAAGC
>OASE01000267.1_pt1 | contig 15731 bp, 10 predicted proteins | sample 1494851 | NCBI WGS metagenome assembly OASE01 (sample SAMEA3360680, study PRJEB22359) | human gut metagenome | biome: ENVO:urban biome; feature: ENVO:human-associated habitat; material: ENVO:feces | place: Bangladesh | collected 2011 | reverse complement strand
CTAAGGAGACTGCTTATGTATATCCAGGTCCTATCCAGTACTGGGGTCCTACAGAGGTTTGCGACCAGACCACCAAGACTCTCCAGTTGGAGCAGGCTAAGTAATATCGTATTATATTTTTATAGTATATGTCAACAAGACGAACGGCTTCTTCACAGAAAAAACATAGCATGCCGAGAAAGAAAACGACTCGACGTGGTAATACTCGTGCAAGAAGGCGTTCGTCTTCTTTTTTACCACGTTTCCTCCGTTCATATCCCCGTTGGGCATGGTGGATAGGAGGATTATTGATTGTTTTTCTTTACATCTGGGCTTTTTATTATTTCTTCGTAAGTCCTACTGGTTTCCGGTGGCGTGCTTTGTATGGTGATGTAGAATATCCTGAAGGTTATGAGATTCATGGTATAGATATTTCGCATTATCAGGGTACGATTGATTGGGAACAGCTCAAGAATGCGATGATAAAAGGCTGTCCTGTTCGCTTTATCATCATCAAGGGAACAGAAGGTTCCTCACGTCTGGATGATAATTTCAGAGAGAATTTTAATCAGGCGCGGGATTATGGTTTTATCCGTGGTGTTTATCATTTTTGGAGTAATAAGTCTTCTGCTCGCGATCAGGCATATTTCTTCCTGGAGAAGATACATCTTACAGATGGAGATCTGCCACCAGTTCTGGATATAGAGCACAAGCCTGCAGATAAGTCTGTTGAAGATTTTCAGCGTGATGTACTTACCTGGCTTCATATTGTAGAAGATAAGTATCATGCCAAGCCGATTATCTACACCTATTATAAGTTTAAGGAGAAGTATCTGAGCGCTCCTGTCTTTGATGACTATCCTTATTGGATAGCGCATTATTATGTAGATAAGGTGCAGTACAAGGGAAAGTGGAAGTTCTGGCAGCATACGGATGCTGGTAAACTACCAGGCATTAAGGGCTACGTGGATTTCAATATCTACAACGGAAGTTATTATGACCTACGAAAACTCTGTATTGGTTCAAAAGGCGAAAGTCTTTTTGGAGATGATGAATATGAAGAAGAATATGACGAAGAATAAATCCTTTCTTTTAGCAAATCTGCCTAAAAGAAAGGATTTTATGATTTAGTATATAGTTGGATGCAGCCCTTTATTTACTGCATCCAAAATTTTCCTTAAAAACCTCTGAAATTGTCATTAAAAGATACAGAAGTTGATTAGTTTTTGAGAATGAGACAAGCCCAGTTGTTATCGCTTTTTCTTTCGATTTCCGACAATCCCAATTCCTTTGCTTTCTCCAGCAACACAGGAATGTCTTCCACGTAGAAACCGCTGAGAATCAGATAACAGCCATCATTCATTACACTTCTGAAAACATTCATGTCTTCCAAGAGAATGTTTCTGTTGATATTGGCAAGAACCACGTCAAACATACCACTGATATGATTGATGACTGATGCATTGCCGAAATATACGCTCATATTATTCACGCCGTTAAGCTGGGCATTATGCTTGGAATTTTCTACGCTCCATTCATCTATATCATAACCGACCACATCGCCTGCTCCCAACTTAGAAGCCACAATCCCTAAGATTCCAGTACCGCAACCACAATCAAGAACACGCTTCTTGTACAGATTCATGTTCATGAGCGAAGAAACAATCATGCGTGTCGTTTCGTGGTTACCTGTACCGAAGGCGAGTTTAGCTTCGATTCCAATCTCAATATGGTCTGGAGATGTAGTAGGGTGGAGATCCGGATGTTTGGCGTCATAGATGAGAATCTGGTCATCAATACAAATCGGTTCAAATCCCTGATCTTCCCATTCCTGATTCCAGTCTTTATCTTCAGCTTCTTCTACCTCGTAAGAGATTTCAGTTCCTTCAATAGGAAATTCTTTAATATTCTGATCGAGTATTTCCTTATCAAACAATTCTTTCTGCACATACGCCTCCATGCCTTCTTCAGTTTCTTCAAACGATTCAAATCCGGCTTCAGCTGCACTGTCAGCCAACAGATCCTTGCAAACTTGCATCAAATCCTCGCTGGCTTTAATCTTAAATTTTGCTACTAAATATTTCATATCAATTCTTCAATTCTTATTTAAATCTAAAAAACTACTGCAAAATTATAAAAAATAGGGAAAAACCTATCATTATTTAGGGTTTTTCTTTAATTTTGCATGAGAATAAGCAATATTTTTGCATGTAATTAATTATATTGGTATAGAAAGTTGGTTAGAGAATAAATAAAAGGAGTCATATAATGAAAAAATTTGTTCTTCTTGCAGTCCTTGTAGCAGCGATGCCATTGACAACGATGGCTCAGGACGATGACCTCTATTTCAATCCGAAACAGGAGGCCAAGAAAGAAGCTGCACTCCGTGAGCAGAGAGCGAAGGCTTATGCCAGAGTTCGTGCCGTTCGTGATAGTCTTTATGCTATTTATTGGTCGGGCAGTCCACGTTCCGTTGACGAATACAATCGTAATGGTAGAATATTGAGTCATTATCAAGGTATCACTACAGATTCCTTGGGTAATGACATTATTTCATTCCGTCTTGAGAAAGGTGTCAAACCAGACTCTATTTACGACGATGAGGCTTTCGCTCAGAAATTCATCAATCAGGATGAGGATTTCGAATACACGCGTGATTTGAGTCGTTGGGATGGTTATTATAATCCGTGGTTCTATGATTATTATGGAGTAGGACCTTATTACTGGCGTAGTGGCTACTGGGGCTGGAGAAATCCTTGGCGCTATGGTTATTACGCAGGTTGGTACGACCCATGGTTTGACCCATTCTACGATCCTTGGTATTACGGATATGCTGGCTGGTATGGAGGTTGGTATTCTCCTTGGTATGGATGGAGCGGATATTACAATCCTTGGTACTGGGGTGGTCCGATGATAGGACATGTTCACTACAGCGGAAATCCAAAGGGTTATGCTGGCAACCGCAGTTGGAATGGTCCGGGTAATAATTCTGGCCGCTATAATGGCAGAAGGGATGATAACTCGTATGGCAATCGTAACTTCGGCAATCGTTCCAACCGTGATTACAACAATAGTTTCGGCAATTCCAACCGCTCTAACAATAGTAATTCCAACTTCAGTGGCTTTGGCAACAGAAGTGGTAACTTTGGAGGAGGTAGTTTCGGTGGAAGTCATTCTGGCGGCAGCTTCGGTGGCGGTAGCTTTGGAGGAGGCTCACGTTCCGGCGGAGGCGGCAGCTTTGGTGGCAGAAGATAAAAAATGTAATATAAGTAATTTATTTAAAGTTTGGAAATCATGATGAAGAATTCTAAATATTTCTTGTTAGCTGCGCTGGGACTCATGGCAGCCCCAGCCTTGGCTCAGGAAACTTACCAGGATACTAAATTTGCAGAGAACAGTCTGAATGGTACTGCACGTTATGTAGGTATGGGTGGCGCCATGGAAGCCCTCGGTGCAGATATTTCTACCATCGGATCTAACCCTGCTGGTATCGGTTTGTTCAGAAAGAATCAGGTAAGCCTTTCTGCGGGTGTAATGGCGCAGACTGACGCAGAGAACTATACAAAGTTCAATAATACGACTATTGATTTTGATGGAAGCAAATCACATGTAAGCCTTGATCAGGTAGGTTTTGTCTGGTCGCCTACACGCGGCAGAAAAAGCTACATCAATTTGGCATTTAACTATCACAAGAGTGCTGATTTCAATCAGATTCTGAATGCAGCCAACAATCTGAATGGGGCTTCTCAAAGCAAGTTGACTGCTATTAAATATGCTGCTTTTCATGGTCAGACAGGCGGAGATATGGTATGGACCGGTGTTGATGCTAATTATGAAAAGATGATGGGCTTTGACCAAGATGAAAATATGAATTATTATAATGGCAATGAGTTTCTCTATGGTCAGACTCAGAAAGGATACATAGGACAGTATGATTTCAACATCAGCGGTTCCATCAACAATCGTGTTTGGCTTGGTCTTACCATTGGTTTGCATGATGTCAACTATAAGAGCAACTCCATGTACTCTGAAAACATGAAATCTGATAATCCTGGCGGAGCGATTTCCGACCACTATGAGAGTCTCAAGATTGATGGAACTGGTTTTGATGTAAAGGCCGGTGTCATCTTCCGCCCTGTGAATGATTCTCCTTTCCGCATCGGTGCCTACTTGAATTCGCCAGTATATTACGACCTGACCATGAGTGGTGCTTCCAGACTGGAAATGGTGGATGTAAAGAGATATGATGATACTGCTTTTTCTAACAATACCTGCAGTTATGATTATCGTCTGAATACTGCATGGAAAGCAGGTGTCAGCCTCGGACATACAGTGGGCAACTATCTTGCATTGGGTGCTACTTATGAATATGCTTGGTATGATCGCATGGACAATCGCATCAAGGATGGTGGATATTATGATTCCTGGTATGGCGATTATTATGAGACCAGCAGTAGTGATGATGCCATGAACGATAACACTCGTTTTTCACTGAGTGGAGTTAGTACCGTGAAATTAGGTTTGGAGTACAAGCCTATGCCATTGGTTGCCATCCGTCTCGGATATAATTATGTATCTCCGATGTTTAAGGAAGAAGGTTACCGTGATCAGAGCATCGCTTCTCCTGGAACAGCTTATGCAACTTCAAGCGATTTTACCAACTGGAAGGCTACCAATCGCATTACAGCCGGTATAGGTTTCAACTATCAGGGTTGGGCCTTCGATGTGGCTTATCAGTATAGTGCCCAGAAGGGAGATTTCTATCCATTCATGAGTTACTATGATAATCATGACAGTGAGAACGATTGTATAGCTCCTGTAACTAAAGTTGAGAACAATCGTCATCAGTTGCTGATGACTTTGTCTTACAAGTTCTAAATGTTGCTTTCTTGAAATAAGACAGAAAAACGACAGGAATAGACAACAACTGTTAAAATTTTGTTTTTTCGCAATTTTCAAGAAAAAAAGGCGAGAATAATTTGGTGGTTACAAATAAAAGTACTACCTTTGCAAATGAAAACAGATTGTTTATACAAGAAAATATTAGTTTTTTTAGTGGTTAATTTAGTTTTAGTAAGTATGTGAATAGGATTTGTTGAGAAACAGGTCCTATTTTTTTTATTTTCTGATGAAGTATTGATTTATTTCTGATGAAGTAAAAGTTATTTCTGATAGGGTAATATATTTCTGACTAAGTAATATGTTATTTCTGAAGGAGATGATCATTTCAAACTAAAGAATAGAATTTCAAACAAGAATACGATTATGGGCAAAGTTTTCATATATACTATCGCAGGATTGATGGCTGTTCTATTGCTGTTTATATTAAGTTTAGCATTAGGTAGCGTTTCAATTCCGATTCAAGACATCATAGCCATCCTACTCGGAAAAGGAGAGGGGGTGGCAAATCCTTCATATAGTTATATTGTTTTGGAATCCCGTCTTCCTCAGGCTTTTACGGCACTTTTAGCCGGAGCTGCATTGTCGGTTTCTGGATTACTGCTTCAAACAACCTTCCGCAATCCACTTGCCGGACCTGACGTATTCGGCATTAGCAGTGGTGCAAGTCTGGCAGTAGCTATCGTGATGTTCATACTTGGAGGAAATATTTCTTTAGGTTCTTATACAACCAATGGTTACTTGGCAATTCTTGTCAGTGCTTTTGTGGGAGCGATGATTATCATCTGCATGATCTCTCTGCTTTCTACGATGGTCAAAAGTCACGTAGTACTTCTCATTATCGGTATTATGATAGGGTATTTGGCAAGCAGCGCCATCTCTCTTCTCAATTTCTATGCTACGGCAGAGGGAGTAAAGTCTTATATGATTTGGGGATTGGGTAGTTTCGGAAATGTTACGATGGGAAACGTTCCGCTTCTGGCTGGTGTTGTTCTGATAGGAAGTTTCTTTGCCTTGATGATGAGCAAACCCCTCAATGCGCTATTATTAGGCGAACAGTATGCAGCAAGCTTGGGGTTTGAAATATCAAAAATCCGACTGACACTTTTATTAATAACAGGTGTATTGACTGCCGTTGTTACAGCTTTTTGCGGACCTATAGCTTTCATCGGACTGGTAACTCCACATTTGGCTCGGATGCTTTTATCTACAGACAATCACCGACTGCTCATTCCTTTTACAATGATTGCCGGCAGCCTGATGGCTCAAATCTGTAATCTCCTGTGTTCATTGCCTTGCTGGAATGGTACGTTGCCGCTCAATGCCGTAACTCCGCTCTTTGGAGCCCCGATTGTCATTTATATATTATTGAAGAAACGATAATCGAATCGCCGATCATTATGAAAGGAATAATAATGAGGTAAAGAATAAGGAGGAGAGTAAGAGTAAGTAAAAAGGTAAAAAACTAAGATGAGAAGTTCAAAAGATAGAGTGAAAAGATAAACTATCTCTTCACTCCCTTAACTGCTTCGCTTTCCAATGGATTCTCAGGCCAGAAATGCTTGGGATAGCGGCGCTTCAATTCCTTTCGTACTTCAAAATATGTGTCCTTCCAGAAACTGCCTAAATCCTGAGTCAATTGTACTGGCTTGAAACCAGGCGACAGAAGTTCCATCAGTACAGGCTGTTTTCCGTCATTCACGCAAGGTGTTTCCTTCATTCCAAAGCACTCCTGCAAGCGTACGCTCAATACAGGAATTTCAGTACCCTGGCGGTAATCGAGTTTGATTCTGCTACCAGAAGGAACTTGGATATGGGTAGGAGCCAGCCGATCGATTTCCTGTTGAAGATCATAAGGAATGCTATTCCACAAAACTTCTTTCAGATTGATTTTCTTCAGTTCACTATTAGTGGAAATCACATGATTTCCTTCTTCCAGATAGAACGGAAGCCAGTCTTGCGCATGTTCCATCAGATAAGGAGTACTCAGATTCGGAATCTCCAGTTCAGGATGCCATTCTGTCACTTGAGCCACACGCCTCTGCAGCATCTGCACCTGTTCATTCCAGTCGAACATGCTAAGTCCATCTTTTCTGATAGCTTCACATATAATGTTGATAATCAGACTTTTATCAATATCATGAATCGGTTTGCTGTCAACAATGATTCTACCAATTCTTTTTTCCCTTTGCATGACAACACATCCCTGTTTACTGTCCCAAGAAACATGATCATGCTCTGTGGCGAGTTCCTGTAAATCCTTTTCGCAGACAGGTGCTGCTAAGAAAACTTTTCCCGCATTTCCATTGGAATGCATCGAAGCCACCGCAAGCCATTGGTAACCAATTAGGGAATCTGTGCTTTCTATTCTGACTCTATTACCATTCGCCAAACGATAGTTGCCAATATGATCCATGGCGAGTGCGATGCGTTCCGGATAAGCTAAAGCCACCAGACGGCCGACAACTTCAGCAGAAGGATCCTGATTCTCCACTTTAACCTTGCACATACGATGCAGTTCTGTCGAACTCTGTGCGATTTTTGCCCATCTGCCCAAACTCTGTTTTCTGCGTGCATTCCGCAAAAGGGAAATGCGAAGAGAAATATCCTTATCCGTCTGATCAGAGAGCGGGTCTTTTTCTTCCAAGAGAGCAGCCACATCACACGCCAGACTCTTCTCCTGCTGTGTTTTCGCTCCCGAAATCATTTTAGCAATACGAGGATGGCAAGGGAGTTTGACCATTACTTTGCCCAAAGGAGTCAGGCTGAAAGAAGCTTCTTCCTCCTTGCTATGAGAAACATTCTTTGGCTGGGAATTATGCAGAACAATCGCTCCAAGCATTACCAATAAATCCTTTGCACTCAATAAGTTACCAGTCGGAGGTGGAGTAAGCCAAGGCAAGGCTGCAACATTTGTTTCGCCGAATGCTGCGACTTCAAGTAACATGGATGACAAGTCAGCTTCCAGAATTTCCGGTTTACGTTGTTCCTGCATCATAGTTCAAACGACGGCAATAACCCGCATCTATCACAATTTTCACACCCTCGATAGTAATGGAAGTTTCAGCAATAGGAGTTGCGAGCACAATCTTCCTTTCTCCATCCAGGGAAGGAGCGATGGCCTGTTTTTGCGCTTCTTGAGATAAGTTGCCGTAAAGAGGATAAACCTTCGCATCAATTGAAGAATTTTCGAGCAATTTTGCGCATTTTACAATTTCTCCCTGTCCAGGCAGAAATACAAGCATGTCTCCTTCCTGCTCCCTATAGGCTTTCAGGATCGTGGCAGCAGTAACCTGCACAATCTCATGAAGTTGCGGAGTTTCCTTTGCATAAATGATTTCTACTGGAAACATTTTTCCCTGACTCTCTATCATGGGAGCCTGAAGGGAATGACAGATAGAGTCCACATCAATGGTAGCCGACATGATGGCGATTTTCAGGTCGTCTCTGATAATCTGTTGGGTTTGATGGGTGAGGGCAAAAGCAAGATCAGCCGTAAGACTTCTTTCATGAAATTCATCAAAGATAACAAGATTCACCCCGTCGAGTGTAGCATCTTCTATCAGCATTCTGGTAAGAATTCCTTCCGTCACGACTTCAATGCGTGTATCTTTAGAAACTTTGGTTTCAAAGCGAATACGATAGCCCACAGTTTTTCCTATCGGTTCACCGAGCAAATACGCCATGCGCTCAGCGATTTGTCTGGCTGCAATTCTCCTGGGTTCGAGAATGATTATTTTCCCCTCGCTTCCCAATGCTTGAAGCATGGTAAGCGGGAGAATGGTTGATTTTCCAGAACCGGGTGCAGCCGTAATCACAATGGAATTGTGCTCTGACAAAGTTTGGTTTACTGCATCAGCGATTTGAAAAACCGGAAGATTACCGGAACGTTTGGCTATATTTTCAATCGACATTACTTGTTGTTTTTTTAAGTAATCTACTATGGCGTTTGCTCTGACTTTTCATGAAAGCCATGATGATGTTATGATTTCTTTTCCAGTTCCTGCAGATTTTCCATTTTCTTGGTTTCGAGGAACTCGTAGATGCCGCACAAATGTTCGCGGACGCGACCATGACCGAATTCATAGACCTTGCTCACCAGTCCATCGAGGAAATCGCGGTCGTGACTTACTACAATGAGGGTTCCGTCGAAATCCAGAAGAGCTTGCTTGAGCACGTCCTTGGTCTTGAGGTCGAGATGGTTGGTAGGCTCATCCAGAATCAGCAGGTTTACCGGCTCCAAGAGGAGTTTGAGAATGGCAAGGCGAGTACGCTCACCGCCGGAGAGGACTTTCACCTTCTTGGTAGAGTCTTCACCACCAAACATGAAAGCTCCGAGCAAATCGCGTATCTTGTTGCGGATTTCTCCTTTCGCCACATCGTCGATAGTCTGGAATACGGTGAGTTCACCATCCAGCAGAGAGGCTTGATTCTGAGCGAAATAACCTATCTGTACATTATGCCCCAATTCGAGTTTTCCCTCATTCTGCAACTGTCCCATGATACATTTCACGAGCGTGGATTTACCCTCGCCATTACGACCTACGAAAGCTATCTTGTCGCCACGCTCTACAGTAAGATTCACGCCGCTGAATATCTTCTTATCATCAAAAGACATTGATACATCGCTCATCTGTACAGGATAGGCACCGCTGCGAGGACTTGGCGGGAACTTGAGGCGAAGGCGACTGGTGTCTTCTTCATCCACCTCGATAAGTTCAAGTTTCTCCAGCATCTTCACGCGGCTCTGCACCTGAAATGTTTTGGAATAAGTACCTTTGAAGCGCTCAATGAAATCCTTGGTTTCGGCTATCATCTTCTGCTGCTCCTCATATTTCTTCATCTGCTGTTCGCGACGTTCCTTGCGCAGTTCCAGATACTGGCTGTAGGTAGCCTTGTAGTCGTAGATGCGCCCCATAGTAACTTCTATGGTGCGGGTAGTAATGTCATCTACAAACTTGCGGTCGTGGCTGATGACAACCACGGCTTTAGAACTGTTGATGATGAAATCCTCAAGCCAACCGATAGATTCGATGTCGAGATGATTGGTAGGCTCATCCAGCAGCAAGACATCAGGAGATTTCAGCAGTAGTTTTGCCAATTCGATACGCATGCGCCAACCACCAGAGAATTCGCTGGTAGGACGGTTGAAATCAGAACGTTCAAAACCCAGTCCAAGAAGGGTTTTCTCAACATCTTCTTCGAAATGAGTCATGTCGATAGCATAGAATTTTTCTGAGAGCGAAGAAACCTTTTCGATGAGCTGCATGTAGTCATCGCTATCATAGTCTGTGCGGATGGCAAGTTCATTGTTGATACGGTCGATTTCCGCCTGCATCTCGTGCAGATGAGCGAACGCCTGACAGGTTTCATCGAACACGGTTCGACCGTCTTCGGTCATCAGATGCTGCGGAAGATAGGCAATGACGCAATCTTTTGGAGCGGAAACAGTACCTCTTGTAGCCGTTCTCACACCGGCAATGATTTTAAGCAAGGTACTCTTGCCTGCGCCATTTTTACCCATCAGGGCTATACGGTCCTTCTCATTGATCTGGAAGGAAATGTCCTTGAATAAGGTGGTGCCGCCAAACTCGACGGTCAGTCCATCAACTGTAATCATATTTTTTTCTTCTGTCTATATTATAAATTATGGTGTTCATCGACTTTGCTTTCTGTTTTCTGATAAAAATGAACGTATCGATGTTTCAGAATGCAAAGGTACAAATTATATTCTGAAAAATATTCAAAAAATCAGCCATTCTTTAGGATATTACTAAAGAAATGATTAATTTTGCGCATAAATATAAGTATAATATTGAAAAATAGTGTTTGTAAGTTTATGAATCAATCAACATTTAGTAAGTACATATAATAAGAAATCAAACATCATCCATCAAATGATCTAAAGAAAAATTTTTAATAATCACATATTTTAAAACAGCATTTATGACGTTAAAACATTACCTCCTATTAGCCGTGTTCCATCTGCTTTCATTCGTTGGATGCAGGGCTCAGAATTCCGTAGCTCCTATGAATATAGGCAATGTGTTCATGAAATTTGGCGAAACAGAAACGTCCGTACCTATCAAACTGACCAGTTGGGGCAAAAGCGATGCGAGGAGCATCACCTATACGCTCTACTACATGGAAACAGGTGAGAACGTGGGACCAACAACTTTTACTTTCGACCAGCCGATTACCTATGGTGAAACCCGTGAAGTGATATTCCCTATCAAAACAGGCACGAAACTGGGCACTGCTGATGTCATACTGAATATAACTGAAGTAAATGGTCAGTACAACGAGGCAACTATAGGAAGTATCTATATCACCTGTTGCACGGTCAATAAAATACCTCATAAACGTGTACTGGTGGAAGACTACGCAGCCATGTGGTGCTGGCATTGTCCTATCGGTCTAGTGGCTACAGATGCCATTGCCCGTATGTATCCTGAAGATGTTGTGCCAGTATCAGTTCACAAGACCGACGCAATCAGTCAGGCGGTTTCATATTCTGTCTATGATGGATTGATTGCCCAGTATGCTAATACGCTTCCTGCTGTTTGGATAGCCCGTGACACCAAGGCTGCCGGTTATGATGTTACGGATGCTTTCAAAATAGAAAAGGAAAGGGTAACGTGTATGAATATTGACGTGGAAGCACAGTGGGATGAGACAAATGACAATATCCGCGTGACTACCCAAGTAGAACCCTGCATGGCTCCAGCTGCAGACGATACTTATGCTATCGGCTATGTGCTGACAGCAAGCGGGCTGACAAACGAACAATGGGTTCAGGAGGCAAATTATTCCGAGTATGCGAGCGATACTTATAAGGATGCTCCTGAAGAAATGAAGTTTTATGCTGATATTAACAACTATGTAGAGGGGTATTCCAAGGTGAAGGGTGTGGTTTTCAATCATGTAGCCATCGAATCTCAAGGAATGCAGAGAGGTTTGGCAAATTCGCTCACCGGTTCCTTCCATTCCAATGAGGTGAAGAAACATTCCACCATATTTCATAATATCAGCAAGTACAGTGTGATTTCAGACCGAAGCAAGATAGAAATCGTGGCAGTTCTGTTTAATACCAAAACCAGAAAAATAGAGAATGCAGCACGTTGCTATGTAGGTGATGGAAAAGATGGTCCTACTGGTATTGAACAGATTACAAGACCGATTGCTGCTAAAAACTCTGGCATTTATGATTTGCAGGGACGAAGGGTAAGCGGTAAATCTCAGGCAGGTATGTATATAGTCAATGGTAAAAAAATGATGATCAAGTAAAAGTATCTACACATATTATTAAGTAAGATTCTACATTTATGAATAAATATATATTTTCCATAGCAGTATGGGTGATAGGGACCATGGTCGCCTATGGCGGCCCGGTGGACGAAAGTCAGGCTAAGGCTTTAGCCAGCAAATATCTTATTAATCCAGTGAGCATGAGCGAGAGTCAGACTGTGGCTTACAGTCGTGGAACCAAAACTGTAGATCCTACGCTCCATCTTTTCAACAATCAGGATGGCGATGGATTTGTTATCGTAGCTGCTGATGATAGAGTAGGCGGTGTGCTCGGATATAGTGATAGGGGACAGTTGGATGCTGCCAATATGCCTGCTCCACTGATAGAACTTTTAGCAAGTTATTCCCGAGCAGTTGAGAAAGTGAGGGTGGACAGTATCAGCGTTACGCCCGCTTATGCTAAGCCTCCAAAGGCCTATGTCAAACCCTTGATAAGCGCAACATGGAGTCAAGAATACCCTTACAATTATTATACTCCACGCAGCAGTACTAGCGGCAAACCTACATTCACGGGGTGCACCATCACGGCCGCTGCTCAGGTGCTCTTTGCTCATAGATGGCCAGAAAAGAGACCAGCAGGAGTGATACTTGGCGAGGGTGCGATGGCGTATGATTATTATGATTGGAACAATATGCTCGACGATTACAGTCAGGGTGGTTATAATCAGGCACAGGCACAGGCCGTGGGAGTTCTGATGCGTGACTTGGGAAAACTGGCTCAGGCTACATATGGTGTGAGTGGAACACGATGTGATGAAGGTAAAGTTTGGAATGCACTGCAGAACTACTACAACTGTACGGTGCGTCAGCTGGAAAAAGATTTACTGCCTGGTGGTGAATTCCTGCAAGCCATCTACAACGAACTTTCGGCTGGTTGTCCGGTATTTATGACGGGTGGTGACCATGCTTTTGTATATGATGGATATGATGAGAACGGACTGGTTCATGTCAACTGGGGATGGGGTGGACTCGACGATGGCTATTTTGACATCAATACTGCTGCCGTGGCAGCTGGTGGCTATGGTAGTGATGGCTGTTATTATGAGAAGCAGTTGGCTCTGTTCATACATCCGAATAATGGGATCATCGAACCGCTTAGTCCTAAACCAGTAGTTTTGTCCATCAATAATAATCAGGCACTGCAGTTTCAGGTAAGTGAAGGAATGACAGTTTCCTCCAGAATTCCAGCCCAGCTCAAGGGTGTAGGTGCCAGAAATTTGGCTCAGGACGACAATGGTGCTTATACAGGACAGGTGGGTATTGGTCTGTTTTCTGAGGATGGTAATTGTCTGCATGTTTTCGGAAAAACAGGTGTACTGACTTGGGCAACCTATTATAATAGCTATAATTTTGAATATGACTGGTGGGGAGCCGACTTGAGCGAGATAGATGGTCCTGCCGATGGTACGTATTATTTGCGTCCTTTAGGTCGTCGTCTGCTGAATAACGATGAGAACGAATGGGGTAACTGGACCTGTATGGTGAATGGAAATACTGTGCAGATGATGGTGAGTGGAGGTAAGGTGACGCTGATTCAATCGGACGACAAGCCACATCTGTCATTGGTAGGAAAACCTGATGTTTTGGAACCAGCCTATGCTTATAGCAGTCAACTCGCTGGTATTCAGTTGAACATTTCCAATCTAAGCCGTTATCAGGCTCGTGGCGAATTGCAGGTTGAACTGATTGGTACTGGCCATCTGGAGGGAGAAACCTATGAGGTACCGAATGCCTATATGATGCACATGGTGGCTCAGCGAATGACGACGACACCTTGGATTGTCAAGTTTATGACTTCCTATACAGGGACTACAGGTAATCATGAACTCAAGGCTGGCAAATATCGCATGAAGCTACGTTTCAATCACAATATTGAGACTAAGACCCCTGCGGTTTATGAGATTCCTGTTCCTGACGATTTCCTCTTGGAGGTTCATCCCAACAACTATTATGGCCGAGTAACTGTGACTTCCGTGAAGTTGCTCGACGAGAAGGGGAATTATGCGCCTTCACATCATTTCAATCTGTCAGAGTCTCCAAAGGTTACGCTGGGCATTTCGGGCTATTCCAAGTATATTACCCAGAATTATTATTCCACCCAGATGCGATATCGCCTTGTAAACATGAAGTCGGGAGAAACGGCTTATACCAGCAAGGGCTACATGGTGAGTATTCCGCGGAACAACGAGACCAATCTTACCAGTTCTACCAGTCATACGATAGATTTGACCGAACTGGCTCCAGGTGATTATGAGATTCATGTAGATATAGAGCGAGAGGGTGAATGGCTCGACCGATGGAACGCCAACACGCTGCGCCGCAAAATAACACTTTATAATGCAGTACTACCTGTCAATGTGGAAGTAACAACCTTTGCTGCAGAAAATTTACATGATGTGGCAAGTATAGCTTCATTCGGAGCACCCTTTGACGCAATTGTTCCTAATGGTGTAAAAGCATGGTACGTAGAGCAGATTCAGGGAGATAAAGTAATGCTGAAAGCCCTTCCTGAAGGTCATGCGATTCAAGCTGGGAGCGGCGTTATTCTTACTTCGCCTTCAATGACGGGAGTATTTCATATGGAGAAGGCTCCATTGTCAATGCCTGTAGCTTCGCTGACTGGCAATATGCTTCGTGCTTGTAAGGATGGTAATCATGTGGTTACTTCTCAGGATCATGCTTATCTGATAGGTTCTCAAAACCAAAAGACAAGCTTCTGCAAAGTTGATGTAGGTTCGATTTTGGATCCTTATACGGCTTATCTTCAGCATTCGTCTGATGCAGCAGTGTTACAATTCTGTTTTGTAGGTGATACAACAGGCATTGATAGGGTAGAGCAAGATCATAAGACCAAGAAACCTGATGGTATTTATGGCTTGGACGGACACCAGTATTCTTCTGCGTCTAAACCTGGACTTTACATAATAAAAGGTGAAAAACGAATGGTAAACAAACAAAGAAAATAACAAACAAATTTTATTTTGGAAACAAGGAATGCGTGAGGATTTTCATTATGAAGAACCTCACGCTTTTTTTTGCAACGAATGTTGTATTCTTATCAGTTTATATCATTCGAAAACATTTTGCTTTGTACAATTTTTCATGATTATATTCCTATGACATAAATTTAAGCGTTTTGTTATTTTTTTATTTAGAATTAAGGCAATTTGATAGAATAAATGCACTTTAAAGAAACATTTAACTCTAAATATTTTTATAAAACTTACTAATTGCTCGGTTAAAATCATATTTATATTTCAGATTGTAAGGATATGAATATAAACAAAGAACAAACTAAAACATAAGCAATAAAAATAAAACAATATGTTTGTTTATGTTTTGTTTTTGTAGCAAAATGTATTAATTTTGCAGCCGAAAACGAACATAACGATAAAGGATGACTTGATTTGAATAACAACCAATGAAAGTCCGTTTTCAAAAAGAGACAATCAATAGAAGTATTAACACATTATTAATTATTAAAGGATTATGAAGAAGATTGAGGCAATTATCCGCAAGTCTAGATTCGAGGATGTCAAGAAGGC
>OASE01000264.1_pt1 | contig 15767 bp, 6 predicted proteins | sample 1494851 | NCBI WGS metagenome assembly OASE01 (sample SAMEA3360680, study PRJEB22359) | human gut metagenome | biome: ENVO:urban biome; feature: ENVO:human-associated habitat; material: ENVO:feces | place: Bangladesh | collected 2011 | reverse complement strand
GTTAGCGTCCACTTTTGCTTGTTGTGCAGTCTCACCGGTCTTGTCATACAGCTTGATGGTGAATCCCGTGGTTGAGGTTTCTGTAGGATTCGCATTGACCACCACCGCATTGTTCTTAGGATCTTTATCATACACCGCATAGCCTGAGGCATTATACGAAATGATGTAAGCATTTTCAACGCTTCCATAGAAGAGGTTCAAACCCTTGGTGTTATAAACAGAAGCTTTGTCGGCGTTCGTTGTTGTAGACAAAGAAATCGAGGTTACTTCACCCCAAAAATTCTTTTTTATCTTATGCAGCAAATAAACCTTTTGTTTTCCGCTGCCCGTCGACACCTTGCCATCCATATCGTAAGTCCACTGCACTTTGGTGGTAGTGAACTTCAGCTGATTGTTCTGATAGTTCATGTATTTACCATTTCCATCAGTGATATAGATGTTTTCGCCTTTTTGGAAACCTATGCTTTTGGCATTGTTTGCATACAACAAGCGCGCTCCCACGATGCGATACCCCACAGGAGTGCGTGTGCCATTTTGCGTGATCGCATCGGTTGGCGTCTCCAACCAATAGGTGTTGTTCTTCAGACCCACGAAGGTAAGTTGTCCGTTATAATAAACGGAAGAAATAGCGCCATCGCCTTCCGTACCAGCTACGGCCGTTCCATTAACGACACCAGCCTGATCGTACAACAGGAAGTCAGCCGAAAGGTCTTTTACGTTTTTGTAATAGTACTTATAAGAGGTGTATTTTTCTTTTGTTGTTTCATCAATCTTACCCAGGTCCGTACGGTGGGTTTGGAACGGCAATGCTATGCAACTCACCGGATTATTAAGCTTTGTCACGCCAGCGTGAAGCGACTCGTTGAACTTATCGGTACACTCGAAGGTGACAACGAAAGACACGACATCAATTGTGGAGTTTCCATTTCCTGCATCAGCATGATCCTGCTTGAAATAAAGGATGTTGCCCATGTCCGAATTGTTCATCGAAGTTCTTTGCATGGTAACCCCCTTACTTCCTGTCCGTGCAATCGACACGGACGTGTGCTCTGTGGTGAACGAAGCATCCATTTCTTTCAAGGTTGTTGCCACTGCCGAAGCTTTATTAGAGTTGATGACCATCTTGTAACTCGTGAATCGGTAACCCTTAGGCAACGACAACGACATGTGGTTGACTGTACTTCCCTGTCCAGAGATGAAAGTCAAATTGTCGCCCATAGCAGAAACGTTGTTAGCATGCACCATCATCAAACCGGCAGCAGTGATGGTTTCCTCATCGGAGGTGATGAGGGTCATGGGCAACTGGTTATGAATCCAAACGCCGCCAAAATTCGTCTTATGGCTTTCCGTTCCATAACTTGCAGCCGAAATGACATTACCCGTCTTCGGGCTGATGCTGACTGTCTGGGCGGCTGCCGCCATTCCCACCGTCAACAGAACTGCAGTTGCGGCGCATCTGATTATGCCGCGGCAACTTGAAATCAACAATTTTAACTTTTTCATATAGCAATCGAATATTGCTCTTGAGCGCAGCCTCGACCAACTGATCAAGAGGTTAAACATTATATAATAGGTGTCGACCTTTGCATTTCATCTACGCCTTGTTTTCCGTTTTACGGCTATTAGGCGTTTCGGTTATGGTTTCACGGTTTGGTCGCCGAGCGCCTCCCCAAATTTTATAGTTACAAAGATAGCGTAAAAAATCATTAAGAACCTTACAATTTCTTTCATATATGTAACATCTGGGGTGTTACATTGTAACATTTGAAAGTCGCGCTTTTGTAGCATTTCACAATGCTACAGGTTCATTCCCACAAAAGTGAAAATGAAACACCGCAAAGATCGCCCAAGGAGGCCACATGCGAAAATGTTACAAACCTCAAAAGACGGAACCCACTTAAACACAGCCCATTACAGGGCTGACGTCGCAAGGAATCCACCCTTTGTAACATTTCCCATAAATGAGACAATAGGCATGAAATCATCGTTTTTGTAACATTTTCGATGAAAAAAAAGGTGTCACATCCCTTGTTTTGTTACAAAAATGCGCTATCTTTGCAAACAGACAGTTAGCATACGGACTGTGGGAAAATTAGGAAATCAAGAAATTCGTTTGCATCACTACTATGAAATGGCAGTAGCCGCACCCATGCGGTAGGCACAGCCTAATAAGGAGTCGCTTATGAAACTACCTATTAAGATCGCTCTCTTTCTCATGGCCTTACTATCGGTCATGGTCGCTTGCACGAGCAAGTACGCATCGCCGAGAGCCACACAGACGAATACCGACAAACGCTATTCATACGAATACGTTAAGAAAATCAGCGTCACACAGCCTAAGAAGGCGTTGCAGATGTTGCAGCACGCCGAAGAACATAAGTTGATGTCGCCCCTCGACATCAACATCCTCAGGAGCACGGTGTATTACAACTCTATGCTCGACTACAAGAAAGCCACTTTTTACGCCGAGGCCGCGCTCAACGACTCGGACATCAACAACCGCCCTGAGCAGCTGATGAGCCTGCTGTACCTGGCCGCGCTGGAGTATTACAACCGTGGCAACTACGCCAAGTGCCTCAAGATGGCCGACCGCGCCATCACTACCGGCTACAAATACGACAACCGCGAGCTCGTGGGCAAGGTGCTCACCACGATGGGCCAGTGTCACAGCGAGATAGGCAATGTGGGCCATGCCATCAACTGCTTCGACCGAAGCATCATCATCTTCAAAGGCGAAGTGAAGAAGTCGCCCAATTGGAACCTCTATTACGCGCTGACCACCAGCAACGCGCTGAAGGCCAACACCTACCTGGAGCTGAAACAATACAAGGAACTCTTCCAGATGAAGACCGAATATGAGGGCACGCTGAATAAGCTGAACACCCTACCAGAGGACATCAGCGGCGTGAACGACCTGGCCAACGCCACCTTTTACTCCATCTACGCCATCGGCTACGAGGAGACGGGCAACCACGCCCAGGGCAGCGCCCTCTACGACAAGCTCATCGTGACGCGCGCCGCCAACACGCCCGAGGGCGCCACGTTTGTTGTGCCCTACCTCATGCAGACCAAGCATTACAACGAGGCCCTGAGCAAAGTGAACGAGATGGAAAGCGTGTGGACCCGTAGCGGCAAGGACACCATCGACTACAACTATATCCATAACATCTTGGCCAACAAAGCCAAGACATTGCAGGCGATGGGCCGCTACAAGGAAAGCATGGAGACGGGCATACGCGCCTACGACCTCAACGACTCGCTCAACAGGCGCATCAAGGCCCAAAACGCGCTCAGGGTATCGGAGCAACTGGGCAAGAAGATGCTTAAGAAATACATTGAGCGACAAGACACCCTTCTGAGAATCAACCACATCGCCGACATCATCATTGGCGCCCTGCTCGTGATTTGCATCGGCCTGATAATTAACGGCTTCCGCATCAACAAGAAGCTGAAGGCCAGGAACCAAGCGGCCTCCACGCTCGTCAACGAACTGCTGCTATACAAGAAGCAGCTCATGGACCACTTGGCGGCCGACGAAGCCAACAACGCGAAAAACAATAGCAAGCCCCTCGAGGCCAACGACGACAAGCAACAGCAGTACGACGAGTTCCTGAGGATGGAGAAAATGATTATCGACAGGGGCCTGTTTCTTCAACCTAAGTTGGAGCGCTCGGATGTGGCGAAGGAGATGGGCATTTCCACCAGCCATTTCAACGAAATGTTTGCAAGGTTCTCCGACCAGTCGTTCACCAACTTCATCAACAACCTGCGCATGGAGCATGCCGCCAAGTTGCTGAAGGACAAGTCGAACTACACCATCGAGGCCATCGCCAACGAGTGTGGCGTTCCCATCCGCCAAACCTTCTATCGCCTGTTCTCCAAGAAGTTTGGCATGACGCCCGCCGAATACCGCAGGAGCATGGCAGAGGAATAAATCCGCAAGATTTTCAGGGAATTGCTTGCGTATGTCAAGTATTATGACGAAATTTGTAATTCGTCAACAGAATTCAATTCCCAACGGGTTCATATATATAATAATGAGAAAAGACCGCGTCATCCTTGGCCTGACGCTCGCCACGGCAATCATCTTGATGGCCTCGTGCGGCACTGCCAAGAACAACATAAGCAACAAGAAGAACAACAAGCACGACACCACACTCTCGCAGGACTCCACCGCCAAGCCTCCCCGCTTCGTCATGCCCGGCAAGGAGGCGCGCGCCGTGTGGGTGGCCACGATAGGCGGCATCGACTGGCCTCGCCGCCGCTTCACCGAGGCTTCGCAGAAGGCCTGGTACACGCAGATGCTCGACACGCTGCAACGGCTCAACGTCAACACGGTGTTTTTTCAGGTGCGCCCCAAGGCCGACGCGTTCTACGACTCGCCCTATGAGCCGTGGAGCCAATACGTGACGGGGTATCGTGGCAAGGCCCCTGACTACGACGTGCTGAGATGGGTCATCGACGAGACCCACCGCCGCGGCATGTCGTTTCACGCGTGGATAAACCCTTACCGCGTGGACCAGAAGCAGCGGCGGGGCGACAAGTTCGGCAAGCTGGACGCGAGAATACCGCGACACCTCGTGAAAGACTACCGCATGGTGAGGGTCTACAACCCCGCCATGCCCGAGACCCGGCAAAGGGTCAGCTCCATCGTGGCCGACCTGCTGCGACGCTACGACGTGGACGGCATACACCTCGACGACTATTTCTACCCCGCCTTGCAAAAGGGCGAGAAGATGAGAGACGAGGCCGAATACAAACGCTACGGCAAGGGCTTCGCCTCGATAGCCGACTTTCGACGCGCCATGGTCGACTCGCTCATCGTGGCCACCCACGACACCATAAAGGCCATCAGGCCAAGCGCCGTGTTCTCAATATCGCCGCAAGGCAACTATGAGAACAACTACAACACCATGTATGCCGACATAGCCCTGTGGTCGGCGCGGGGATGGTGCGACGTCATCATACCGCAACTCTACTGGAGCACGGAGCGATGGTTCCTGCCTCGCCTGAAGTGGTTCTCCGAGAACGCCACGTCGAAGACGAAGCTGCTCATCGGCTACGCGCTCTACCGGTTTGGCGAGAAGGCGAAGAGCAACGTCTACCGCACGGCAGACGACTTGGCACGGCAGATAGACGCGGCACGCGCCGACGGCAAGGTGTCGGGCGCAGCCCTCTACAGTGCCTATTGGCTGATGAACAACCCCGTGAACATCAACGGCGTGATAGCATCGCGTTTCCCGCGTCTCACCCTGGCGCCGTATCTCGGACAGGGCGACGAAATAAAGCCCGAGGCGCCAGGACGGCTCACGGCTTCGGGAAGGGAACTGAGCTGGGCCGCGGTGGACGGCTGCTATTATGCCGTGTACAGGGCCGACGGCGAGAAGGCGGAGCTGGAGGCCGTGGTCTACGACACCCACGCCACGGCAAAGTCCGTCGCAACGTATTTCGTTACGGCCGTGAGGAAAGGCTGCAACGCCGAGAGCCTGCCGTCAAGGCTCGTGACCACGGCGAGATAGCGGCGGCCCGGTCTTGTGCCGGCCCCTGCATTATGATAATATTTTACAAATGGTCGTCTGAGAATCGGTTTTTTTCGACCAAGCAGTCGCATGGCTCGAAATTTCGCGATTATGGGCCATCTTGATAAGTTGTTGACTATCAGCACATTGCACATTTTTCGGTTTTTAGGCGTTGCTTTTTAGCTGATTTAGCGTCGCCGTTACAGTGCAATCGCGATGCCGTTACGGTGCAATCGCGTCGCCGTTACGGTGAAATGGCATCGCGATTACACCGTAACGGCGACGCCATTTGGCTACTATCGCAAAAAAATGTGGTCAAAAAGCCGCCGACGGTGCTGCCGGGACCCGTTTTCCCGCTCTAAAAGCACCCGTTTCCAAGTGTTAAATTTTGGCAATAATATTTTACATTTTATCTTGCTGACGCTTTGCATGACGCGGACGGGTGGCACGCTGTTTCATCTGCTTTGCAGGGGCGGGCCCTGCAAAGCACTACGGTAATAAAAATCCGGAAGAAGCGTGTTTTTTGCGCATAATAAAAGGTTGCGATGATTTTTGGCACGATACTTGCAGCTTATTAAATAAATAGTGTAATTTTGCATCGATTAATCAAAAAAAAAGAAAGACTTCATAAATGACCAGTCAGTTTTCACCAAAGGTATCAGAGATTCTTGCCTTCAGCAGGGAAGAGGCGACACGCCTGGCCAGCAGTTACGTGGGGCCAGAGCATCTCTTGCTCGGCATCCTGAGGGAGAAGACCTCTCCCGTGGCCGACTTGTTCAGGCAACTGAACATCAACAGCCAGACCATTAAGGAGGAGCTTGAGGAAAAGGTGCGCGAAGACGAGATAGCTGAGCCCGTGGACACCAGCGAACTCGCGCTCAACAACCAGGCAAGCAACATCTTGAGGCTTGCCGTGCTGGAGGCCCGCCTGCAACATACGCAATTGGTAGACGTGCAACACCTGTTGCTCGCCATGCTGCACGACCATGCCGACAACGCGGCCAAGGAAGTGCTCGAAAAGAACGACCTCGACTATGAGACGGCCCTCAGACTGCTAAGCAAGCCCGCTACGAAAGACGGCATCGGCCTGCCCGACGAGGACATGGACGATGCCGACGAGGACAACCCATCGTCAAAGCAAGGCAACGACAACGCAAGGCAGCAAGCCACGGCAACGCAACCGCAAGGCAACGGCAAGACCCCCGTGATAGACAACTTCTCGGTAGACCTCACCAAGGCGGCGGCGGAAGGCAAGCTCGACCCCGTGGTGGGAAGGGAGAAAGAGATACAGCGCGTGGTGGAAATCTTGGGGCGCAGGAAGAAAAACAACCCCATACTCATAGGTGAGCCCGGCGTGGGAAAGAGCGCGATAGTGGAGGGCCTGGCACAGCTCATAGCCGGCCACAAGACGTCGCCCATGCTCTTCAGCAAGCGCGTGGTGAGCCTCGACATGACGGCCATCGTGGCCGGCACGAAATACCGCGGACAGTTTGAGGAGCGCATTCGCGCCCTGCTCAAGGAACTGGAAAGCAACCCCAACATCATCGTCTTCATCGACGAGATACACACCATCATAGGAGCGGGATCCACACCGGGCAGCATGGACGCGGCCAACATCATGAAGCCGGCGCTGGCGCGCGGCGTCATACAGTGTATCGGCGCCACGACGGTGGACGAATACCGCAAGTCGATAGAGAAAGACGGCGCGCTGGAGCGCAGGTTCCAGAAGGTGATGGTGGAGCCCACGACGAAGGACGAGACCTTGCAGATTCTCGCAAACATCAAGGAGCGCTACGAGGAGCACCACCACGTGAGCTACACCGACGACGCTCTGAAAGAGGCCGTCAGGCTCGCCGACAGGTATATCACCGACCGCTTCATGCCCGACAAGGCAATAGACATAATCGACGAGGTGGGCTCGCGCGTACACCTGAGAAACGCCAAGGTGCCGCAGGAGATTACCGACAAGGAGAACGAGATAGAGGCCGTGAAGCAGAAAAAACAAGAAGCCGTGGGCGCGCAGAACTTTGAGCTCGCCGCCAGCTATCGCGACAAGCAAACCGAACTGGAGCAAGACCTGCGCCGCATGCAACAAGAGTGGCAGAAAGACGAGGCGCAGACCCGCCAAACGGTGACAGAGAGCGAGGTGGCCTCCGTGGTGTCGATGATGACGGGCATACCCGTGCAACGCATGGCCGAGGCAGAAGGCAAGAGGCTGCGCAACATGGGCGCGGAGCTGAAGAAGGTAGTGATAGGGCAAGACGGTGCCATAGAGAAGATGGTGAAAGCCATACAGCGCAACCGCGTGGGCCTGAAAGACCCCAACCACCCGATAGGCGCGTTCATGTTCTTAGGCCCGACGGGCGTGGGCAAGACTTACCTCGCCAAGCGGCTCGCCGAGAAGATGTTCGGCTCGAAAGACGCGCTGATACGCGTGGACATGAGCGAGTTTACCGAGAGCTTCAACGTGTCGCGACTCGTGGGCGCGCCTCCAGGATACGTGGGCTACGACGAGGGCGGACAGCTCACCGAGCAGGTGAGGCGTCACCCCTACTCCATCGTGCTGCTCGACGAGATAGAGAAGGCCCACGGCAACGTGTTCAACCTCTTGCTGCAGGTGCTCGACGAGGGCAGGCTGACAGACGGCAACGGACGACTCGTAGACTTCCGCAACACGGTGATAATAATGACTTCCAACGCCGGCACGCGCCAACTGAAGGAGTTTAGCCGGGGCGTGGGATTCAACGCAGGGGGCATAACCAACGCCGCCAACATGGACAGCAAGGACAAGCAATACGCGCGCTCCATAATACAGAAGAGCCTCGCCAAGCAGTTCTCGCCTGAGTTCCTGAACCGTCTCGACGAGATAATCACCTTCGACCAGCTCGACCTCGACGCCATAAAGCGGATAATAGACATTGAGCTCGCCGGACTGCACAAGCGCGTGGCAGAACTGGGACTTACCATCTCGCTCACCGACAAGGCCAAGGAGTTTGTGGCGACAAAGGGCTACGACATACAGTTTGGCGCAAGACCACTGAAACGCGCCATACAGACCTACATCGAGGACGGAATAGCCGAGATGATACTCTCGGAGGAGACAAGCGAGGGCGACACCATCGTCGTGGACAAGGCGGACGACAAGGACGAACTGACCTTCAGCGACCGCAAGCCAGAAACCACGAGTGAGGAACCGGTGTCGCAAGAGTGACGGCACCGACATTCGGATAACGGACGGGCACAGGGCTAACAACCCGCAAACCGAACGGCAAGACTCCGAAAGAAACGCCTTGTAGGGGTTTCCCCCTCACGACATAGGGAAAAGCCACGCTGACTATGAAAACTATATCATAACTTTGCAACATGAAAAACACAACATGAACGGCAATTCTAAAACGATATAGCTATGAAAAGGTTATTTACAGCATTCGCGCTCTTGCTCACATTCACGCTGAGCATATCAGCCATGAGCTACGAGCAGGCTCGCAATCAGGCTCTCTTCCTGACTGACAAGATGGCATACGAGCTCAACCTCACCGACCAACAATATGAGGCCGCATACGAGATAAACCTCGACTACCTGATGCGTATCGACAATGCCGACGACCTCTACGGTGCCTACTGGAGGCAGAGGGACCTCGACCTGAGCTACATTCTGCTCGACTGGCAGTATCGCGCCTACGTCGACGCTTCCTACTTCTATCGCCCACTCTACTGGAACGGCGGCTACTGGCACTTCGGCATCTACGCCCGATACCCACACCGCGACTTCTTCTACTTCGGATGCCCCAACTTCGTGTGGACATACAGTGGCGGCCACTCATGGATGCACAACGGCGGACGCTCATGGTATCACGGACGCCGCTGGAACGGTCCGCGCGACGGCGGCCCTCACCGCGGAATGAGACACAACTGGGACAACGGACGCTACGGCGCCGGGTTTGTCTACCAGCACGGACAACGCACATGGGCACAGGCACCGCAACGCGGCTTCAAGCCTAACGGCAATCGCCCGAACGACAACCGCTCATTCGGCAACCGCACCTTCGGCAACATGAGACAGCAAGGCGGCACCGACAGCCCGCTGCGCGGCGGCAACCGCTCGTTTGGCACGCCACGCGAGAGCAGCACCCGCTCAACCGTGAACCGCACGCCTGAACGCTCGTTCGGCAGCGGATCGTTCGGCAGCGGATCGTTCGGCCGCCGCAACGACACGCCAAGAGAGACGTTCAAGCCGCAGCAGAGCAGTCCGTCGCGCACGTTCTCGGCTCCAACGCGCTCGTCATCGTCAAGCTCGTTCGGCGGACGCAGCGGCGGTTCCTTTGGCAACAGGGGCAACTCTGGTGGCTCATTCGGAGGCGGTGGCGGATCGTTCGGCAGAAGGTAACCAACGACGCTTACACATTATATTATATATAAGATGACACAAGAAGAGTTGTTTGCGGACAGTGACGATAAGTCGCGTCAGCCAAACAACTCTTCTTTTTTTTACATCCATTTCTTCACCTTTCTATCATTATTTTCGTAATTTTGCTTTAGAATAAAGAAAAGAAAGAAAAGAAATGCCTTTAAGACTTCCAGATAAGCTCCCGGCCATCGACCTCCTGAAAAAAGAGAACATCTTCGTGATGGACGAGACGCGCGCCCACTCGCAGCAGATTCGCCCGTTGCGCATCGTGATTCTCAATCTCATGCCAATGAAAGTGACAACGGAGACCGACCTCATAAGGTTGCTGTCTAACACGCCACTGCAAATGGAGATCTACTTCATGAAGCTCAAGAGCCACACGTCGAAAAACACGCCCGTGGAGCACATGATGATGTTCTACCGCGACTCGGAAGAGCTGATGAAACAAAAGTTTGACGGGATGATTGTCACCGGCGCGCCCGTTGAGACCATCCCCTACGAGAACGTGGACTATTGGAAAGAGTTTAACCAGATTGTGGACTGGGCACGCCACAACGTGCAGTCGACGCTTTACCTCTGCTGGGGCGCCATGGCCGCACTGTATCATTTCTACGGCATACCCAAGTATCAACTGCCGATGAAAAAGTTTGGCATATTCAAGACATACCCGTCTGACGAGCAACTGCCCATATTCCGCGGTTTCGACGACTTGTTCTATATGCCACACTCACGCCATACCGAGGTGAGGCAAGCCGACATAGAGAAGGTGCCAGAGCTAAACATCATAGCCAAGTCGCCCGAGGCCGGCGTCAGCATCGTCAGCTCGCGCAATGGCCGCGACTTCTACATACTCGGCCACTTGGAATACGCGCCCAACACGCTCGACAACGAGTATCACCGTGACCTCGGCAAACGCGACGACGTGGCGCTGCCGCAACATTATTATCGCGACGACGACCCGGAGCAAGGCTACAAGGTGAGATGGCGCTCGGCGGCCAACCTGTTTTACAGCAACTGGATAGACTATTATGTCTACCAAGAGACGCCATTCAACATAAGCGACATCAAATAAAGCGACGTGGAGCGCAAGAAGTGTTAAACAAAAGTTAAAACACGTGGTTTGTTCGTTATATCGAAACAAAAGCAGTAACTTTGCAATCGCTTTTGAGAAATAAAGCTTCGGGTGGTTACCAGAGTGGCCAAATGGGGCAGACTGTAAATCTGCTGGCTCTTGCCTTCGGTGGTTCGAATCCATCACCACCCACAAAGAATAATATTTTTCGTAACTTTATACATGTTTAGTTGCCGTAGCCACTGTGAAGTGCCTACGGTTTTTTTTGTATATAGCTTACTTGAGAAATGTTTGCGCCGCGCTCCATTGGCAACACGAAGCAGGATGGGGGTACGACTGGTTACCTTTCAAAATGCAAAATGACACGAAGCAAAAGCAAACAAACGTAAAAAGCGTAAGTGTGTCCGTACACAGTATGTTGATTTATGTCAAAAACAAAGGAAACGATAGCATTTTCTTTCAAAAAGATTTGGAGGGTATCGAATATATGCGTACCTTTGCAAACGTAATCAAGAGGGTAACACCTCAAGAGTAAAGAACAGAACAAGTTAGTAGATTTTTCATATAGGTTTTTAGTTTTTAGGTTTTGATAGATTGTTTTTTTAGATTCAAAGGTATTTAGTTTTTAGGTTAAAGATTAGTTTAGTTTTCAGGTAACAGTTTGATGCAAGATGGTTGGTTGACGCCGTGAGGCGGAAACCTTCAATCGAGCTCAAAACAAAAGAGGAATTAATTGTAATTCACAATACGCAGGCAGCAATCGTGAGATTTCTGCCTGTTTTTTTTGTCGTGACACTACACTAAATTGTTCATTCTTTCGTTTTGAAGAACCCCTGTACGGATTTCATGAAGCGCGACACGGTTTGCGGTCGCGGATAGCTTATAGACATCGACCATCCACTGTAAAACACGAACAACCGTTGCCTGACTCTCGACAACGCCACATAGAGCTTTCTCGCGTCTTCCTCCATGGCTGACGCGTCGTTAAGGTTATAGAAGTTGGGTATTCTGCCATCCACGACATCAAACACTATCACGTTGTCAAACTCCAGGCCCTTTGCCTTGTGGATAGTGGAGACAAACACCTTTTCGTCGAGCGATGAAGAGCCGCAGATGTCAGCTTCCTTAAACGTGCTGATTTCCATGATGTGGTTCTCCAGTTGTTCCTTGAGCGAAGGCTCCTCGGCTTGGTTTATTACGTCACTGTCGAAAAACCGCGACACGTAATTGATTTTACTGTTTGGTTTTATCCGCCTCTCCTCTATCAAGAAATGATAAAAGCGGTTCATCTCGGCAGTCAAAGCCGGCTCACCGCCCATGACCCTGTCGTAAAGCCTGTCACACGCCGCGAAATAGATGTCGCCATAGTCGCGCCTAAGCTTGTCGGCAACCGACTTTACAGTCGGCTTGTCGAGGAACTCTTCCTGCCTCTTGATTATGCCAAGTCCCGTTTCATGGCAATAGTTCACGAGCGACACCGTGGCGTTTACGTCATCATCGGCAAGGTGAGAGTTCTCTCCTTCCAAACCCAATTCGGCAAGCAGCGACTTTAGCTTGAAAGCCTTCAGCTCCGGGCGGATAAGACGCATGAGCTTCAGCGAGTCGAAGCAAACAGGATGCAGGGCTTTCCAGTCGGCATCGGGGAGGCAGTCTTTCAGGCGGAAGTACATTATATGATAGTCGAACGCGGCATTATGCGCCAATAGCGGCGCGCCATTGGCGAAGTCGAGAAACGCCTTGAATCCCTCTGCGGGCGGATAAAGCTTGTTGTGCTTGCGCTCCTCTATGATAGGGTTAACGATGTCGCCAAGCATCAATGGTATAGGGCGCATGGTCTCCAAGTAGACGCAAAACTTGTCCACGACCTTGCCCTGCCTTATCCTCTCCGCGGCAATCTGTATCACGTCGTCCTCAAAGACGTTAAGCCCTGTCGTCTCCGTGTCAAACACTACGATGTCACCACTGTCATAGGCTCGCAAGAATCGCTTGAGATAAGTGTCGTGGTCATCTGTCGCGCCACTTAGCAAGTCTGCTGGCGCGATGGCGAGCGTCCTTAGTTTATGCACGAGGTTTCGGGCCGTGGCAGCCGTCTCGCAGACCTTCATCCCTTGCAATATCTGCGCCCAGGCAAGAGAGTTAAGCTCATTGTTCACGACACTGAGGTGAGCCACGAGAAGTTTCACCTCTGGCGTGGAGAACAGGTCGGTGCCGGAAATCTTGAAATGAGGCACGCCAACCTTGTGGAGGCGGTCGCTGACCGCGTCGGCGTCACGATTGGAGTTGACAACGATTGCCGTTGTCTTCGAGTTGTCCTCTTCTGCGAGTTTCCGGGCCAACGCCGCCACATCGTCAATCTCCGTCATCACCGTATCCGAACGGCACAAACGGAGGCTGGAGTCATCGGCAACGACAGCGTCGCTTGGCTCGGGAAGGAGAGCCGGGTCGGAGCGCAGGTTGGCTATGGCGTAATCGTTGAGCATCTCCACGATATTTCGCGGTTGCCTATGATTGATGCCAAGATGGTGAACCCTGCCCTCGCACTGCTCCTTGAGGGTGTTGAGCGTGGCGAGCTTAGCGCCCATGAACGAGAATATGGCTTGCTGCTCATCGCCAAGATAGACACAGCAGCCTTTTTCGGCGCGCAACTGAGATATTATGGCAAGTTGCAGCGGGTTGAGGTCTTGCACCTCGTCCACTTGAATCCATGCATAGCGTTTATAGTCGTCGCTATTGCTAAGGGCGTCATAAGTAAGTTGCAGCAAGTCCTCAAAGTCGAGCAAGTTGTTTTGTCGCTTATAAGCCACATAAGCGTGCGCATAACGTGCCTTCGTGAGCAACTGTGTGGCTTGGTAACGCATAAGTTGCGGGAAGACAGGCTGGCACACGAGGTCAAGATAGAAGTCGGCATGATCGTAAAGGTCTATCATGAGCGAGGCGTCGAAAGGCTTGCCCACGGCTTTAGCCAATGCTTTCATGGAAGCCACATCCTCTTTCGTTACACATTCCGGGTGCGTGCGCAACTCGCGTGGCACGCCATTGATGATATCGTACATGAAATGCGAGAAGAACATTATCAGCGCATGCGTCCTTCTCTTGCCGAAGTCAGACCTTACCGCATCCTCATCTTCGTTAAGGTATTGCGCGAGGATGCTGTCCACGGTATTATCGTCTATGATGGCGGTCTCTGCCGGCACTATGTTGTTGGCGAAAAGAAAGCGGGAACAAAACCTGTGGACATTTCCCACGAAAACATCCTCTGCCTTGTCTTTCCCAACCCTAAGGTCCACGCGCTCGCGCATGCCACGCGCCGCACGATTGGTAAACGTCAAGCACAACATGTCGTCGGCCTTCACCCCATTGGCGAGAGCCTGCCGTATGCGTTCGGCAAGGATCTGCGTCTTGCCGCACCCTGGAGGCGCGAGCACGAGGTGTTGCCCACTCATGATGTCAAGAATCTCTTGTTGCGACTTGTCGGGAGTCCATTGTAAGCCCTGCTCCATAATATAGCATGTTATAAAAAGATGGGGCGACCATCATGGCCGCCCCACGCCTATTTAGTTGTCGGAATGTTTAGCAAGTGCACTTCCAAGGCTTCAACTGCTTGAAGAAGTCGTTGCCCTTGTCATCCACGAGGATAAAGGCAGGGAAGTCCTCCACGGTTATCTTCCAGATTGCCTCCATGCCGAGCTCTGGATACTCTACGCACTCAATGCTCTTGATGCAGCTCTGAGAGAGAACGGCGGCAACACCACCGATAGTGCCGAGATAGAAACCTCCGTGCTTCTTACAAGCGTCGGTGACAACCTGCGTGCGGTTACCCTTGGCAATCATTACCAAGCTTGCGCCGTGATCCTGGAACTCGTCCACGTATGGATCCATACGGTTGGCCGTGGTCGGGCCCATTGAACCACAAGGATAGCCCTCCGGTGTCTTGGCTGGTCCTGCATAGAGGATTGGGTGATCCTTGAAGTACTGAGGCATCTCCTCGCCTGCGTCCAAGCGAGCCTTGAGCTTGGCGTGAGCGATGTCGCGAGCCACGATGATAGTACCCTTCAAGCTGACACGTGTGCTGACAGGATACTTGGTCAACTCGGCGCGAACGGCGTCGATACCCTTGTCGAGGTCAATCTCAATGCCCTTGGCGCCCTCGCCTGGCTTACGCAACTCCTCTGGAATCAACTCTGTTGGGTTGTCGTCCATCTTCTCCAACCAGATACCGTCCTTGTTGATCTTGGCCTTGATGTTACGGTCGGCAGAGCAGCTTACGCCCATACCGATTGGGCAGCTGGCACCATGACGTGGCAATCGGATGACACGGATGTCGTGGGCCAAGTACTTGCCGCCGAACTGTGCGCCGAGGCCGATCTTGTGAGCCTCTACGAGGAGCTTGTTCTCCAAGTCGATGTCACGGAAAGCACGACCTGTCTCATCGCCTGTGGTAGGCAACTCGTCGTAATACTTGATGGAAGCCAACTTCACGGTCAAGAGGTTCTTCTCCGCAGAAGTACCACCGATAACGAAGGCGATGTGGTAAGGAGGACAAGCCGCCGTGCCGAGGCTCTTCATCTTCTCTACGAGGAACGGGAGGAGTGTGCCCTCGTTCTGGATAGTAGCCTTTGTCATAGGGTAAAAGTAAGTCTTGTTGGCAGAACCACCACCCTTGGCAACCATCACGAAGCGATACTCTTCGCCCTCTGTAGCCTCGATATCGATCTGTGCAGGGAGGTTGCAACGAGTGTTCACCTCATCATACATGTTGAGAGGTGCG
>OASE01000259.1_pt1 | contig 15875 bp, 24 predicted proteins | sample 1494851 | NCBI WGS metagenome assembly OASE01 (sample SAMEA3360680, study PRJEB22359) | human gut metagenome | biome: ENVO:urban biome; feature: ENVO:human-associated habitat; material: ENVO:feces | place: Bangladesh | collected 2011 | reverse complement strand
ATTTTTTATTTATGTTTTTGATTATAAATATAAAAAATAATTTTTATCTAAATCAAAATTATATGTAATTATTGATAAGATAAATAATAAAAAGAAAATTTATTTAATAAAACATAATATGGGAAAAATTTCTATTGACTTATCTACTATAAAATCAGCAGGTATTTATACTATAGAAATCGATAGCTCACAACGTGAGGTAACAAATCCTACTTCACTTCGTTTGTTACCTGGTTTTAATAATAAAGGTCCTTTCAACCGTCCAGTATTTATGCAGTATGAATCTGAACGTCAGAAGATCTTTGGAGATATTGATAGTAAGCTTGAGTAGAAAGGTTGTTTCTTTAATAGAATGGCATAGACAATGCTTAAGAACGGTCCTATATTGGCTCTTAATTTGTTAAAAGTTGATGATTCAATTGATGGTCCAGACCAGGTAAATTATGCTACAATGTCATTAGATTCATGTAAGCCAAATCCTAAAGTTACAAGTGCAGGAAAAACTTATGGTGAATATGATTATCAGGCAGCAACAATTAATAATAAGTTATATGGTTCAAAATAGGATGATGTAATTCCTTATGTAGGTAAAACACCATATGCAAGTTTATTTGATCGTGCACGTTTCTGGATTCCTTCTAAGAATAATCTTCAGGCTGTTGCAGCAAATGGTTTATTGAGTAATGATCAGGGCTCATATGAACATACTAATTTACTTAATTTTGCTAATACAGGTACTGATGAAATTTCAATTCTTGTTTATAAACCAGAGAATATTACAGGTTATAATGTAACTGCAAAAGAATGGTGGGGTGGTGATGAAAACATTCCTTATGGATGGATTCGTCCATCTGATTATATTTCAGATTACTTTATTCGTGTTGTAGCAATTAAAGGTAATTGGACAAATTATCCTGGACTTGCAAGTGATCCTATTTGGAGTAAGTATTTCGATAAAAATGGTGTAATTAAAAATAAAGTTTCATCATTATGTTCAGCAGAAGGTGTAACATTTATCGGTTCTTGGACAGGTTCAATTATTCCTGACTTTGTTGATAAACAAGGTAATTATATGTATATTGAATCTAAGGTAAATGCAAATACAGAACGTACAGGTCTTTTGATGTCTGTAAATGAAGATGCTCTTCAGGTTATTTCATATGACAAGAATGGTGTTGATATTGAAACAGGTAATGAAAATGGTACAGGTACATGGGTATTTGATTTTGATGGAAATAAACAAGCAGAATCAGAACTCGGCGAAAGTTCAATTAATGAATCAGGCTATCTTGTTGATATGGTTGGACATAATTTACAAAATGGTATTTATGCAAATAATTATTATTTAAATCTTGCACTCTCATTAGATAATACTAATATAGACGAGTCAACTTTATGTTATACATATTATTTCCAGAAAACACAGGCTAGTTGTACAAAAGATTTAAATGCATGGTGTATGTCATTTAATGGTAGAGATACAGTGTCCAAAGAAGATAATGTAGAACCTAAAGCAAAAATAAGGGTGCTTTATTGTAAAAATAAATCAGCAGATACAAAGACAAAGAAATTTGTAAAGGCATATTCATTATATAATGCAGATACAAATCAACCTGTTAGCACAAATAATTCTAAATATGGTGCAAACTTTTATATCATTGAAGAATATGATGTTGTTGGAAAAGAATCATTATTAGATAAAGAAATTTAGAAATGTTTAACAACATCTCTTACTGATTTAAATAATGAATCAGATAAGGGAACATTAAAAGCTATAACTGAAAAACTTAAAGCATTGACTGTATATGCTCAACCTAATTTAAAAGTATCATATAATATAAAGGATGTTGTACATAAACTTGATAATAAACAACAAGCAGCAACAGTTGCAGATGTAATTTCAAATGATACAAAATATCTTTATATTAAAGAAGTATCAGTAAAAGCAGACACAAATGATAACTATGTATATGAGGACAAGCTAATGCATTATGGTATATATGCAATTCCTACAATATCAGATAATACTGCAGATGCTACAGCAGAAGTTAAATTATTTTCTGTAATAGCAGGAACTAAAGCACATTCATATGCAATTATTCGTGATTTTGGAACAATTACTACTGCACCTAATAAGTTGATTCCTATTGAAATTACAAATTATAAGGAACAAAAAAATACCGGTTTTGGTGCAAAAGCTAATGGCTTTAAATTCAGTTATGGTGGAGATGATTACTTTATCAGAAGAATCTCTGATAAAACTATAGATCAAGTTTATACACCTATGTATAAACTTGTTAATTCTGATACCCCAACGTATTTCGGCGTAAACTTCTTGTCTTATAATTATATTACAGAACATGTAAATGAAGTTATTACAAACGTATATAATGCATATTACTTTAATGGATATAAGAATACTTCAAGTGTTTCTGAATCAGTTAAATTACAATCTACTGATTTATATGATGAAGGTACATGTCCAGTAGCAGATACAAATTTAAATTTATTTATTATTACTAATGAGGCAGAAGCTAGTAATATATCTGTAGGTGATTATGTAAATAATATTTCATTCTATAATAATGTTGGTGAAGCATAGAAACATAATTTGATTCCAGGTATTACACGAGTTATTACAAAGGTATTCATTAATGTTGATGCTCGTAATGAATTCTATTATAAGGGTTCTAAATATCATATTAATATTGGCGCACTTGGTGACAGTAATTTAATTGAAACAACTGCAGGTAAGAGAGGATTCTATTTGTTTACTACATTAGATCCTGTTTATATCAGCAATACTCATTATGTTGTTCGTCAGAAACCAATTACAGATGATAGTATTTCACATAATTTGAAGTTTATCCCCCTTAAAGGTTTGCATATTTCAGCAAAACACCGTCCAGGATTTGATGAATATGGAAAACTTGATATTGAAGGTGGTATTGAAAAGATTTACTCAATGCTTCAGGATGATGGAATTCATAGAGGTCTTTGTAATCCTAATATGGTTGATTACCGTTATATCGTTGACTCAATGTCATATGGTTTAACAAATGAAATGGGAGGTAAGAAATATCTTTCTATTCTTGCAAAGGATCGTATGAAAACAACTGCGTTACTTAATCTTCCATCTAAGAGACAGTTTGAACTTTCAGTTGATCCATGTTTCTGTGAAACATATGATCAAGGTGTTTATACAAAACCTTCATTCGATACTAAATATATACCACAAGGTGGTAATACAGATATGTGCTCTACTACAATATTTAGTTTACCAACTGAAGATGATGGTTCTAAGTTTGCTGCTGCATTCTGGCCTCACTTAGTATATAATGTAAATGGACGTAAGATAAATGTACCACCAGCAGCTGATGTTTGTGATGTTCTTATTCGCAAATTTAATGGTGGCGACCCTTATGTAATTGCAGCTAATAGAAACGGTATTATCAAAAACTCTGATGTTGTTGGTATTGAATTCAATGCAGATACAACAGATAGAGATTATCTTGAACCATTCGGTGTTAATACTATTATTCAGGAAGGTAATAATATCCTTATTTATGGTAATCAAACATGTTATCAGAATACCAAGAGTGACTTCAATAAGTTACATGTTCGTGAGAACCTTAATACTCTTGAAATTGCATGTGAAGATGTACTTAAGAGATATAACTTCTTATATAATACACCAGCTGTTCGTGCTTCAGTTGTTACTGCACTCACACCAATTCTCGAAACAATGAAATTGTCTAACGCAATTGAAAGTTATGAGATTATTTGTGATGAGTCAAACAACACACCGGACATCATAGCTGAAGATTATGGAATAGTCGACATCAGCGTGATAGTATCTCACGGAATGGAGAAGATAGTGCAACGTATTACGTTGAATCGTAGAGATACATTACAAGATAGATAATTTATAATAATATAATAATTAAATAGGTTAGAATTTTGAATTCTAACCTATTTTTATTTTTTAATATTTTGTATAACTTTTTCCATAATTTGTTATATAATATATAAATATTAATTTTTATTAATGAATGATAATTTAATAATACAAAAATTTATAACTGATAAAAATAAAATTAATTCCCATTATAAACAAATTATAAATAAGGATCAGGAAATAAAAGAATATTTAGATAATCGTTATAAAGATGGAAATAATGATTATTGTGAAACAATATATAGAATATAGTATAATATAGATAAACATCCAGTATGTCCAAATTGTGGAAAATATGTTAAATTTACTTCAGGATATGGCTTTAGAGATTTTTGTTCTACAAGTTGTAGTAAAAATTACATAAAAGAAAGTTATGATAATATTATTACAGATGATTTAATTAAAAATGATTATTTAATAGATAATAAAATAAACACAAATAAATTACAAATAAAATATATTAAAGAACATGGATATGAATCGTATTTATTAAATAGATATAATGATTCAGAGAATTTTGGTGAAGTTATTTACAGAATATGTAATAATATTGATAATATACCTAAATGTAAAGAATGTGGTAAATCTGTTAGATTCTTAAATTTAATAAGTGGTTATGATGATGTATGTTCAGATCGTTGTAAAAGTATTTCATTATTACCAGAAATAACAGATGATTATATTAAATCATTAGATAAGAAAGGTGGATTATTTAAATATACATGGTATGGACATGATAAAGTTGAGCAATATTTAAAGAATAAATTTAAAGATGAGTATAGATCATATGATGAAGCAATTTATATGATATTAATGAATATGCATAAAATTCCAAGATGTCCTGTATGTGGCAATTATGTTAAATTTGAAAAGAATAGATATGAACATAAATTTATGAAATACTGTTCTATTGAATGTCAATCAATAGGAAGGCGAACAAAAACTATTAATAAAATTAAAAAATTAACAGGATTTAATATTGAATTAAAAAATGATAATCAATATAAATTTATTAATGTTTGTGATATTCATAAAGAATTTATTTTAACGCATGATTAGTTTCATAACAGATGTTCATCAACACGATATATGTATAGTGTATTATGTCCTATATGTAATCCTGAACGAAATCCTCAAACTTCCATAGAAACTATTATGAAGGATATATTAGATAAGTTAAATATTGAATATATACAACATGATAGGAATTTAATTGGTCCTAAAGAATTAGATTTTTATTTAAATAATTATAAAATAGCAATAGAATGTAATGGAACATATTGGCATAGTTTATAGAAGAAAGATAAAGATTATCACATTAATAAATTTAATATATGTAGAGATAAAGAAATACAATTAATATCATTTTGGGAATATGATATTAAACATAATGAAAGTTTTATTACTAATATTTTAAAAATATATTCAAATAATATTGAACATAATTATACAGATAATTTTAATTATGAAATTAAATGTATAGACAATAAGGAATATAAAAATTTTATTAATTTATATAGTTTACATAGGAATGATAAAAGAGTAAATTTAAAATTGGGATTATATATAGAAAATAAGTTAATTTATACATTTGGTTTAAATGAAAATAAAACAAATATTCATATATTAAAAATTGTTTCAAGATTTAATTATTACATTAAAGATGTAGTAAAATACATTATTGACTATTTAGATACAGATAAAGACATTATTATTGATGTTAATAATGATATAGGTGATATTTATAATATAAAGAAATACTGTTGTTATTATAAAAATATAGATTCATATGAAGATTTTGTTATACGAAAAGATGATACAGCTTTAGCAAAAAAGAATGATAAATTTGTAGTAAGATGTTATAATTCAGGAATAACTGAATTTAAAGTAAAACTTTTGTGATTTAATTATCTATAATAATTAATAATAGATATAAGATAGAAATATGGATAGAGAAAAGGAGTGTAAGGAAATTATATGCAGGTATAGTACAGATATTAACAAGAGTATAAATCATGTTTTGGAAAATATATATAATGCAGGTTGGCATGATGGCAGACATGCAGAACGTGATAAGTGGAGTAAATGTGAATATCTTATAATTGCACCTGATAAAATGGATAAAATTGCTAAGATATTGGATAATCCTCCTTGTAAGAATTGTGAGTTTAGTACAACAGAAAGATTAACGGGATGTTTAGCTGTTCCACAGAAGTGTGAAAAATATCAAGAATATTCTTTATTATGTGAATTAATAAAATATTTTAAAACATGTTCTTATAAATCATAAGACTTTATTTAGGAATTTGATTATAATATGTAGATAAACTAAAAATATATACATAATAACTATCAAATGAAAACAAAAATGAAGCAGATTAATAAGATGGATAATTCCGTGAAGTTACCATGGACTATTTATAAAGGATTTAGTGTAAATCCAAGTAAAAATGAAAATAATGCAGTTAACGAGAAGTTAAATGAAAATATACCAGGTATGTGGTATTAATATATAAAAAGTCTGAATTATAAGTGTAATATAATTCAGACTTTTTATTTTATTTATTTCGTAAAATAAATATTGTAATAAATTATCTTAATTTAATTATGAGTTAGAACTTATATGAAACATTAATAAGTGGAATATCATATGCTGTATAGAAATCTATAAATGAGATGGCAAGATTATCAGTATAGAGAACAATCGATAAGAAATTATGGTTAAGTGTTGCATCAACATGTTCAAGAAATAAATCATCTGAAGCTGAAAATATTAGACCTATAGGTTCAGATAAAGAAAATTTATTGAATAGGTATGTTGCTGCTCTTATAATTATGCGAAAGCCGTGTCCAGAAACAGAGGATGATATTGATACATTAAAGACATTTAAATTAGTTGCTAAACGTTATTTACAATTAGGCGGAACATTATAGGAAATATAGGATTTATACAATAAAAACACTGGTAAAACAAGAATTATACCAAAAGGAACAGAAAAGAAACCTATATAGAAAAAAGAAGAATATACTGATAAATCAGTTTCAACAGATAATATTGTTAAAAATGAACCAGCATAGAAAGATTCATATGGTGGAATGGGATTATTTGACGATGATGACATATTTGGTGATGATACAGATGATATATCAAATTCAGAATTAACATAGAAGATTGTTGGTTTAGATATAAATGCAGATTTAACAACTGTTCTTATTCAACAATTAGGAAATAAACCAAGAGGTTGGAAATTTTATAAACATACAAATGATGAGTATGAAAAATATATGACAGCAGATTGTTCGCCTGATTATGAATGGAGATATAAGAAATATGTAAAAGACGTAATGAAAGTAATCAAACAAAAGAATTGGACATGTTATTAGGTTACTACACCAACTAATTGGCAAATATCATCATTTAAAATAGAAAATCTTACAGATACTTTGGTTCGAGGTTAGATGCAAAAATATTTTGATTTTTATAATAATAAGAAAGAACCAAACAAATAGAAATCGTCAGAAGAGATTACCAAAATGATTGATGAACGAATGCAGGTTTATAGATAGTTTGTTAAAGATAGAAAAAGACAGGTTAATGCTATAAATAATGATTATGTAAAGAAATTATTTGAAGAAGATGAATCTGTATATAGAGTTTATTTATCACCTGATACAGGCGTAATGTTACTTGTTAAACGAGAAATGGAAGGAATGTCAGAAGATAGTTATAATTATATTTTAACATTTACAGGTAATGTAAATTATAATAATGATTTAAGAGATAAGGATTATAATAAGAAATTAAAAGAAAGAGCAAAAGTACAAGCAAAGAGAAAGTAGACATTTTTAAAGATGTTACATAAGTATTGTGGTTTAGGTCCAAGTTTTAGTTATACTGTATTATTTGATGATGACAATTATCCATATATGGTTGAAACATGTAGACTAGGTAATGCAGAAGGTGTATATAGAATATTATAGAAACGTTTTTATAATCATGGCGAACGCTTTTCATTATATGTACGGACACCTGAACATACAGAACCTGATTCTATTCATGAATTAGTTTAGAATAAAGAACATTATCATGTTGAATTAGTAAGATTTATATATGGTGAAAATAAAGGTAAATATCCGCAGGTTTTACCGGACGATAATTATTACATAATGTTTAAACCTACTGAATAGGGTAAAGCACGAATAGATTATATGATTAATAATAAGTAATTTAAATACATTAAATTGGTTAGTAATTGGGTGTTACTAACCAATTTTTAATTATATTTTATCTGATAGTGAAATAAATCAAATATATACAAAAATATTTGAAGACATATAGTAGATTTAAAAATATTTGTGTATCTTTGAACAGACAAATTAAAGGTATTTACATATAAAAACTATATGGAAAAAAATTATTGTGAATCTGGACATCCATTTACAACTGATAGATGTATAGAACGACTTATAACAGAATATAAAAAACATAAGAATCTGATTATTGCATTTGATTTTGATAATACTGTATTTGATTATCATAAAGAAGGAAATCAATATGAATATGATGATGTTATTGACTTACTTAAATACTGTTATGATTTAGGTATGACACTTGTATTGTATACATGTGAAGAAAATATAGATAAGATAAAATGGAAAATAAATTGGTGTAAAGAATATATGGGATTTACACCACATTATGTAAATAAATCACCTGTTTTAAAACAATCTTATAAGAATGGTAAAATATATTATAATATTCTTTTGGATGATCGTGCAGGCTTAAATGAAGCATATTCTATATTAATTAATGTTGTTTCTTATATAGAAAAAGATAAAGGTTTAATTAAATAATTTAGAAAAAGTATGAAAAATATTAATCTTCTTGATAGTTATAATTCAGAAGTGAAGTATGAACTTACTACATTTCCGGATGGTGAACCACATATTAAGTTCCTTGAAGATATTGATCGAAAGGATTCTTATAATGTAGTATGTAGAATTACAAATCCTACAGAATTGTTTGTAGTTATGCAGGTTGGACATATTTTGAAGCGACAAGGTGTATTGTTTAATCTCACTATTTTGTATCTTATGTCTATGCGAATGGATAGAGTTATTAATTTCAATGAGGCATTTACGTTGGAAATTGTTGCAAATATGATTAACAGTTTCGATGCTGAGCATGTGTACATTTTTGAAGCACATTCTGACCGTACATTTAAATTGATTAAGAATTCAGAACCTTATTATGCACTTAATATGAATAGTGATTATAATAAGATGCGTGAAGATTTGTATGAATCTGAGAATTCTGTTATTTGTTATCCAGATCATGGAGCATATGAGCGTTACAGTAAGGATTTTTATCCTACATCTGCATATCTTTGTATGAATAAGGTTCGTGACCTTGATAATAAGGGTGTTATCAAGTCTATGGAAATTTCTGAAATTCATCTTCCACTTATGACTGAAGATGAAGTAAAGCAGATTACCATTATTGATGATTTGTGTGATGGTGGTGGCACTTTCTGTTGGGCTGCTAACATTCTTCGTGAACGATTTGGGAAGGATGTAAAGCTTAATATTTTTATTAAGCATCTTGTAAATCCTGTAGGTCTTGAGAAACTTATCAATTCATTTGATAATGTTTATATTACTGATTCTTACAAAGATTGGGAATCTAAAGTAATTATTTTAAATGCACAAAAGAAAGTACATATTATTCATTTAACATAATTTAAATTTTATTGTCTGAATAATTTTATTATAAAGTTGTTCAGACTTTTTTATTTTTTATTATATAACAATATATATATAACGAAAAAATTATTATACATGGAAAAGAATTTTAATAACGAAATTGATGAGATGGATGATGTTTTGAATCCAGATGAAATAATTGATGATACTAGTTCAGATATTAATGAGGACGATATTGTCACAGATGAGGATGATAATGAATATGTATCAAAGGAGTATGCAGATAAACTTATTTCAGAATTGAAAACAACAAAAGAAGATGCTGATACATGGAAGAATAAGTATATGTATGCATTATCTGATTTTGAAACATATAAGAGAAATTCGCAGAAGGATAAGCAGAATATTTTGAAATATGGTAATGAAAAAGTAATTAAGGATATTCTACCTATTATCGATGATTTTGATAGAGCATTTATGCATATGGATGCCGAAACAAAAGATGGTGTTATGCTTATCTATAAGAATTTTATTTCTGTATTAGAGAAACATGACGTTACTATTATTCCAGCAGAACCAGGTGATAAATTTAATGAGAATATTCATGAAGCAATTTCTGTGGTTCCTGCTATGGAAGATGAGCAGAAAGGCACAATTGCAGATTGTGTAACAAAGGGATATATGTTACTTGATAAAGTTATCAGATATTCTAAAGTAATTGTATTTAATTAAAATAGAATATCATAATTATAGTTATATGAAGTATTAAATATATCATCAATATTTAATTGTTGAAATTGCTTCTACTATATACTCATATCAAAATCAAATCTATTTTCAGATTTATTATATTTTGCTATTGTTTTATCAAAATCAAATTGATTATCAGTATCAAATATTGATCTGAGTGTATAGTTTTTACCATTATGACGTAAAGTTTTAACAAATTCTCTATTAGTTGGATATTTTCTATTCATATTAATTATATATTAATTATAATATATTTATTTTAATGTTAATGAATATTAAAATATATATGATTATTTTTATTATTGAAAATATATATGTATCTTTGTATCATAATTAATAAAATAGAATTAAAATATATAATTATGGCAGAAATTACAGTAAAGACAATTAATTGGTTTGATATTAAGGATGATGTAAAAATCATTAAGGAAAATAAAGCATCAAATCGTATTAATAACCGTAAAGTGTTAATGCATCATAAGAATAATATTAATACACTAGATGGTTCTATTAATGTAAATCATGCAATTTGCAAGAAGGTTACTGCAAAGAATATTGAACCATTTGAAGGTATACTTGTATATAATCCAAATGATAGAGTAAAATATCATTGTGATGGCGGACTTTTTAATGGTAAGACTATTTGTGTAAAGTGTCGTTCTGATGCATATAATTTTGGAGGTAATTTTACATTTACAGAAGATGATTTATCTGCAGATATGATTGCTGTATATTACTATGATCCAGATACTAATCTTGGTCATTGGTTCCTTTGTGATAGAAGTCGTTTGAGAAAGAATAAGATGAGGAAGTCACAAAGTATTTATATTTGTCATCAGGATTATATTAAGGATCATGCTTGGTGTGAATATACAGTAACGTTTGATAGATAATTTAAATTTTTTGAAAAAAAGTTCTCAAAGTTCTCAAAATTACAGACTTTTGAAAAAAATTTAGATATATATAATATATAGTAAAATAAAATAAGTAAAGAGATTATGAAAACTTTAAATATGACATATGGTATGCATCCTGTTTGTGGTATGGTTCACATGTTCCCATGTGGAGGTGGTCGACCTATGTCTATACTTGAGTGTTTAAAGTTTTCTTGTATGTTGCAATCATAACCGGTTAACTCAACATATATACAAATTTAACCTCAAGTAGAATTTTGATCAATTTTCTACTTGAGGTTTTTCTTTTTATGGTCCGTCTGGTGTAATTGGTAACATGGCAGATTGTGGTTCTGCAGTACAGGGTTCGAGCCCCTAACGTGACCCAATTTAATTTTTAAGTAAACTATTAATATAGTTCTTAATATAATTATAAGAATATTTTATATTAATATATGGAAATTAAATAGTTTACAGATGATGCATTAAAACATGTATTTGAAATATGTACATCAACAATGAATATATTGGAATTATTAGGTTATGAACCATATAAAATAAGAGGATAGAAATGTAAAGAAATATTAAAAATATATGCTAATTAGATTGGTGTCAATATAGAAGATTATAAATCAAATAATATAAAATTTAGGATATATAATGAATTACATCCTGTATGTAAAACATGTGGTAAGGACTTAACATATTTTCAATATAAGCAAAAATAGGAATTTTGTTGTTCATCATGTGCAGCAACTTATAATAATAAACATAGGATATTATCAAAAAATATACTTAAAAAATTTTCATAGGAACAAAACATAGAAGAACTATAGTCCAGAAAACGAAATTATGTATTAAATACAGAGTTAATTAAACAAGGTAAAATCTTAAATGATAAAAATATTACATATAAAGAACATTATATAGATATAACCAAACTTGGCGTACATATATGTCAAGTATGCGGAAATACATTTATACCTTCAATTACAGTAAAGGGAAATATATCTAAGTCTACTACATGTTCTGATATATGTCATAAATAGTTAGTAAGTGAAAAATCAAAATAGGCACTTTAGAAACTTATTAATGACGGTCGGCATAAAGGCTGGATGTCTAGAAATATTACAAGTTATCCAGAAAATTTTTGGATTAATGTATTAAATAATAATCATATAGTTTTTACACGTGAATTTAAAGTAAAAAAACGTTGTGGATATTATTATTTCTTGGATTTTTTATAGAGCATAATGGATATAAAATTGATTTAGAAATAGATGGACAACAACATAAGTATAGGAAAGAACATGATATTAAGAGAGATGAATATCTTACATCATTAAATTATATCGTTTATAGGATTGAGTGGAATACTATAAATACGGAAAATGGAAAATTATTGATGAAAGAAAAAATTGATAATTTTTTAAATTGGTTTAATAATTTAGAGTAAAATTATTAAATTATATATGGTAGTAGTTCAATTGGTAGAATGCTAGTTTTGGGAACTAGTGGTTTGCGGGATCGTGCCCCGCCTACCATACAGAATCGATAAATCTGATATTATCCTTACGTAATTAATCAGATTTAAAACTTTAGATAGTAAGGTATCTATATAATGGAAGTTCACGCCTAAGGGAAGATTTATACATTATAATTTTACTCTGTTAGCTCAATTGGATTAGAGTAATTCGCTACGAACGAATAGGTTAGGAGTTCGATTCTCTTACAGAGTACAAACATATATCTCTATAGTTTAAGTGAATAAAATAGGATTTTCCTAAATTCCAGTTACTGGTTTGATTCCAGTTAGAGATACATTAATTATTTTGATAAAAAATAAGAGAAATATATAGACTTTTATTTGATTTCAACATATACATTATGTTAATTGAATGAACAGTTAATAATTAATAATAAAAATACTATTAAAATGTGGGGTTTTGAGTGCCCATCATTTAAAGAGTTTCGAGAAGAAGACATTGTATGTAAAAGCATTAAGTTTCATTTAGCTGATGAAATGTAGTCAAGCGTGATGGTAACGATGTACATGGATCCATCCGTATAACTTCAGGGAATCATAAGCATTAATCTTGGAGAGTACAGTTTTTAGTCTGAAATGACGAATTTTCCTACTGGTTGCTCAATATGATATTAAGAGTCGGAGATAATTATTTGTAAGTTCCACAATTACAAGAGGAAAATGGAATTAAGTTGTCGGAATAACGTGATTATTCTATGTGCGAGTAAGAGAATGAAAGTAGCATTATATGTATGGTGTACGTATGCATATAGAAACAAAGCAAATAATAACCCTTAGAGAATTTGCCGAGAAAAGGACATTAATAGTATTTATAATTTGCGGGTATAGCACAATGGTTAGTGTGTCGGTCTTCCATACAAGAATAAACTTGTAAAATTAAACTATATGCTAATAATAAATGTGGTATTATAAAATAAGAGTTCGAATCTCTTGCATATAGCAAACCGAAAATGTCGGTTCGATTCCGATTACCCGCTCAAAGATAAAATTAGGTATACATAGTTTTGTATCGAAGCTTTATATTACCATTAGTTGTAATATTCAAATCGTTCGTTGACATGGTTATTCCGTGATGTTAGTAGTAAGTTATAATTAATTTATAGCAAACGGAATATTAATAAAAACGTACTCGGCGTTTAAGTTGAATGTACCACGCTGCCCGTATGGTAGATATTTAATTAAGCATTTAATTAAGTTGAAACATATGTTTAAAAAACTTATGGTACCACGAGTGTTTTCTACGTTGTTTCACTCATTTTTTTGATATAATAATATATGAGAGTCATAACAGCAAATTTAGTTCTATTGTTTATTGGGATAACATAAGACTCTTGAATCAATTATATTAGGGGAGATATTACAGCAAATTATTATTTAGGATCATACTTTTAATATGAAATTCTTGTCTCCTGTTTATTTGGGTAAATGCCTGAGTGGTCGAAGGGAATGATCTGCAAAATCATTATTATACGTCGTGTGTTCGAATCACACTTTACCCTCTAATATAAAATATTTCCGTGGTATACAGCACGTAAAAAGAGGTTGACTTGTATATTCTATAGACCTACTGTATAATAATATATATGATGTACATGTGAAACACCATGTTCTATTAAGAGTTCATTAACTGAGGTTAATTTTGAATTGCACTGATATTAGATGCATAATATATAATGAATATAACGACGGTACTGTGAAATGACTATTATTTTTAGTTGCTTGGAAACGGCGTACGAAGTTTTTATAATAGTGGAAGTAATGATAAAACAGTTAAATGTAAATCTTTCTGAGACAATGGGGACAACTTGTAGTAAGAGAGTATTTTTGTTGATATAGTTTAATGGGAAAACACCCAAATCCCAGGGATAAGAGATAATACTTTGAAATAGGTATTAGAAGATTTTAGATGGTTCGATTCCATTTATCAACTCAAATTAATGAAGTGTGTAGTTTAATTGGTAAAATATCCTTTGAATAGGACTGTGCGCAGATAGAACATAATGTTAGTCATATTAATCGCATTATTGATAATGATGTTGGTTCGATTCCAACGACACTTCCTAATAAATAAAAAGATCTCGGTAATTAGATAAAACATTATATGAGTGAAGCAACTCACCATAACTGCAGATAAATGAGTGAGGGACATAAGAGTGTATGAAGAAAGATGGACTATGGACACCACCATATAATTGCGTTTTCAATAATAGTAAAGTAAACTTTAGTATAAGTTCCATTAACGCTAAAATAGAAACATTGTTATTGAAGTCTACTATGCGTGCGATGGTTTAATGAAACCATTGTAGTTCTAAGGCATTGTAAAACGTTTTATTTATTAATTTTTATGGCGAGATAGCTTAGTTGGTCAGAGCGCAGGATTCATATCCCTGAGGTCGTGTGTTCAAATCACACTTTCGCTACTATTATTTTTTGATTGTTTATTTTTATAAGAGGTATATCATTTTTTGGTATATCTCTTTTTTATTTAGGAAATAATGTGTATCTTTGAATTGTTATTAATAAAATAGTAATACAATGAAGAAATATAAAGTATATCAATTTCGTAGAGAAAACGAAAATATAATTGATGATTATCATGAATCATATGATGCAAGAATGAAAGTTATTGCAGAATATGAGATTTCATCTGATAGAAATGATCCTGTTATTATATCAGAAGATATATGGCATATGTGTAATGTTCATTGTTGGGATCATACATGGTCTGATGGACAAGTTGTTAAACGAGATGATATTACATTAACACCTACATCTGATTTTGATGGATTTGTTAATAGTGATATTGTAGTTGAAACTTCAGATGGATTATATCTAGCAGAATCATGTGGATTTATGAAGGTGAATTCATTGAATTATGCTATGCATAGAATTACTGTAAGATTTCCATTTATCTCTTATTATGATATAAGAAATAAAGAGGATTTTAATGAAGATTTACTTCGTGATATTCGTAATGAAATTCAGAAAGAATATCAGAAGAGAATTGAAGAGTAATAATAAACAA
>OASE01000258.1_pt1 | contig 15961 bp, 10 predicted proteins | sample 1494851 | NCBI WGS metagenome assembly OASE01 (sample SAMEA3360680, study PRJEB22359) | human gut metagenome | biome: ENVO:urban biome; feature: ENVO:human-associated habitat; material: ENVO:feces | place: Bangladesh | collected 2011 | reverse complement strand
TATTCCTTTACTTTACTACGACAAAAGTAATAGAAAAAGCTTCTAACTACAAAGTCTTATTTAACAATGTTTACAGGTTAGCGGCTGCGCCGCTTAACTGCTGCAAACTTAGAGCGACGCGTCCCGCGTCGGGAAAATAAAAAGGAAAGGCACCCCCACTAAATAACAGCTGCACTATCACCGACGCGAGACGCGTCGCCCCCATTAGAGGTCGCGTTTTGAGATAGCGTTTGGGCGCTTGGTGCTTGAAGAGACGCGTCGCCCCACGTAATTTGTAACGCGGGTTACACGGATAATTAAATCCATGTAACCCGCGTTAATTCGTGCATTTAGTCCCAATCTTTCATTTCGTCCTCATTCTCCCCTGTTTTGGGGTCAGGGTCAATCAACCCCTCGTCTATCAAGTCGTTGATCGGTTTACTCAGACTACGGCGCAACTCATCGCGATGCGACTGCAAGTTATTGAGTGCTTGGGCATAAAGCGACTTCGCCGCATCTTCGTCCTTATCGGGCCAATGCTGTTGCACCACCTCTTTTATACGCCCTGAAAGAATTGCAATATCGTTTATGCAAAACTCACAGCCACGTATAGTGCACTGCGACAAATCTCTTGACAAAGAAAGGAATTCGTCAATGTCCCAATCCTCGTATTCATATTTCGTTTCCAAATGCTCATACGATCTCTGCGGCAAAGGTTCATTGGGCACCGTTTTAAGCCTCAACGACCATGACACGACTTTGACGCTGTTATTGCACGGGGTATGATACGCTATCACATAGCCGTCGAATACCGTACAGGTGCCAAACAACAAATCTATCGGCACATTACATACAATAACCGTTTGTGGCTCGTCATCGTCGCTCGAATAGCCTACAAATGCCACGTAGCCCATACTGCGCATCAAGCAACAATAGTCTTTACAATTCTGAATGGCCTCTTCTCGCTTCAAGTAATCGAGTTGTGGAGAATGCCAATGATCGCGGAAATAGATTACTGCCATACTGCCTATAAATGAGGCTCCTAACTCCTTTGCCCACTGATTTTGGGGGTCGAACACTACTGGATTGTTGTTTGTCATGTTATTTGATTGTGTTAAGTAAGTATTAGTACGCATGATCAACGTTCATCCTAAACAGATCTGGCGTGATGTGCATAATTTCGTTCATTGTGAAATCTTTCATCAAGTTAATGAATGCCACGGATCGGCATCAACGTTCATCCTAAACAGGTCTGGCGTGATGTGCATAATTTCGTCCATTGTGAAATCTTCCATCAAGTTAATGAATGACCAACAGATTGGCAGGTGGTACTGCTGACGCAGTTCTTTCCACTCATCATTCAAGTCGTCATCGGACTTTAACATGGTGTGTCCCCAATCAGCAGCTTCGCTACGCAGTTGATCCTCGCACTTGCGGAAGTGATAGTCGTGCAGAATGACGGTTGTGGCATGGCGCCAGGTTCTTAACATCTCGTCCAAGCAATATTTGCCACCTGTGCGGCAAAGTTTGCACGCTTCGTCGGGATAGTGGCAGCTATGTTCGGGTTCGGGACAGGACTTTAACCAGTCTTTTATACCCAATCCCAAACTTACAGTGCCCTTTATAATGTATCGGCGTAGAACGGCAGATTTCCGCTCTTGGTATCTTCGTCTCGCACGCAATGCCTCAGCCACAGCATATTCGAGCGAACATTCCGTAAGTTCCGCCACCCGCTTGTTAAGCTTGGTTACATGGGCCACCTCCTCGGGGGTAAAAGTTGAATGCGCTTGCCACGCTTTTGAAACATACATGCTTCTTCTAAACAATTCGTAGTTCACAGGAATTCTTGTCATAAACGATTAATTTTGTTTTTGCTCACAACTCTATATAGTACTTTGTCTTGCGTATTTCAAAAAACGCTGTAATATTTTTCATTTGCGCTGCTATTCTTGGCGTACGCGCTTTGCACGTTATGTCGTACTACGTTGATAATCAGACATTTAATAAGAGCAAGGGGAAATACGAACAAACGCAGTATTTTTTGACGAACGCGTGTGCAAGTGGCATCTACCCGTATGGGGGTGCTGGCCGCAAGCAATGGGTAATGAAAATCCCCTCATAGCACCCAGCAAGGGGGTGATATGAGGGGAGAACGGGGTATATCTTATCAACTAATGCTGCAGAGGCAGCTGATCAATACTGCATAGAGAAGGTGATGCCACGGCGCATCATGTCCTTGAGCACAGGCGAGAGGCGCTTGAGGAAACCCTCCCACGAGCGTGATGCAACAGGACTCCATCCCACCTCGGCAAGCGCCAAAGCACGTGGATAGGCCTGGTAGTAAATGCGCTCGGGGGTGTTGATGCACTCGCTCCACAATGTGCCGGCCACACCAAACAGGTTGTTCTGCTCGAAGTCAGAGCCCATACCCCAGGCCGGGTCGAGCTCGTAGGTGCGCTTGAGCGGAATGATGGGCATGCCCCAATTTACCTCGGGCATATCGCCCGGCGCCATGGGATAGTCGAAGTAGCAATGCTCGCCGGGGCAAAGCATGATTTTGGCATTATTTGCCACCGCAGCCTCGAGCGCGCGCTTGGTCAGCCCGTGACGCCAAGCAAAGGTGACGCAGCCGGGTTGTATCTTCTTGAAATCGGTCTCGTACCAGAACATGGGTGTCTTGCCATACTTGGTGCGCAGGGTGTCGATCACGCGGTTAAACATGTACTCCTGCAAGCGCCAATTTTCAGAGCGGTCGGTGGTGGTTATACCGAGCTGGCGTTTCAGAGCCTGGCACTTAGGGCAGTCTGTCCAGCAGTTGAGTGCGGGATTGCCTGCCTCGTCACCCCCAAGGTGTATGTAGGGCGACGGGAAAATGTCGGCCAGCTCCTTGAACACATTGCCAAGGAACTCGAAAGTAAATTCGCTGCCAGGGCATAGCAATTCGTTCGACACACCACAAGTGGTGCGTATGGGCACTTGCTTGGCGCCACAGGTGAGCTCTGGAAACACGTGAATGGCTGCCACCTCGTGGCCGGGCATTTCGATTTCGGGCACTACCTGTATGTGGTATTGCGCGGCGTAATCTACAAACTCGCGCATCTGCTTCTGCGTATAGTATCCCGATATGGGCACCATCATGTCGTCCATGCCCACACGGGCCGAAGCCTGCGCCGTGAGTTCGGGATATTTCTTTATTTCGATGCGCCATGCCTGGTCGTCTGTCAGATGCAGGTGAATGGTATTGTACTTGTAACGGGCCATTTCGGGCACGAATGCCTTCAACTCATCAAAGGGTATGAAGGTGCGACATGGGTCGAGCATCAGTTCGCGTATGTGGGTGCGCGGCTGGTCGGCTATGCGCAACTGCGGAATGCTCTCGCAGCAGGCCGATGTGCCGTTGCCACGCAGCAGCTGGTCGAAAGTCATCAGACCATAGAACACGCCACGCGCCGTGCGCCCTTGAATAGTCACGCCCTTTTCGCTGACTACAAGCGTGTAAGCCTCATCGTCTGCCAAACTTGTGTCTATACCCAGTGTGAGGGTGGCCTTGCCGGCTATAACAGGGTTTTTAACCTTTGGCAAGCGTTCGCGCAGCAAGCGCTCGGCCTGCACGCATTCGTTGGCCAACCCATCGGCTGCCATCACCTCCCACAGGCGGTTCACGCTGAGGGGGTTGCCGCCAGTCATTTCAAGATGGGCGGGCACTGGTACAAGTGCTTCGGCAGGGTTGCACAAGCGGTTGTCATTGTCGGGGGTGCCGAAGAAACGGTTCCAGCCCTCGGCGCGCCGGTATTTCATTTCGCTGCCACGCGGCACAACGAGCTTCACCTTTTTACGGTCTATGCCTTCAAAGGTGGAGGCCGAAGCTACCGGGGGCACGGCCGAGTTGACACGCAGCGTGCGCAGTCCGCTCAACCGGGCAAAGGCGAACTCGCCCAACGTGGGGGTGCCGTTAATTGTGATGTCGCGCAGCTTGGTGCAACCCGAAAAGGCTGCATCGCCCACACGGGTTAGCGTTTTGGGCAGTTCGATGCTGTTGAGTGCAGTACAAGCAAAGAAAGCCTGCGAACCAATAGTGCGCACATTTTCGGGCAGCACTACCTGTTCGAGCACATGACGCGAGTGAAAGGCATTATTGGGTATGGCCTCGCAATCGGCCGAACCGAGGTCGATGCTGCGTAATTGATAGCACAAGTCGCGTAACTGGCGAAAGTCGGAGTTGCCACCTGTCGACAGTTTGCCAGTCAACTTAACATTGGTGGCAGCTGCCTTTTGCACAGCATTGAGTTCGTTCATGCTGGCCACAGTTTGAGCCGCCACCGAGAGCGACAGCAGCGACATGGCCAGTGTGAGTAATCGTTTCATAAGCAAATGGTATGTGGGGTTAGCAGGTTTTCAATATCAGAATTTTACGATGCGGCTGCCGTCCTCTTGTTCGGCAATTTCCACTTTCACAGCTTCACCCGGCAGGAGTTCTTCAATGAGTTCGGGCCATTCTATAAAGCACACTGCCCCTGAATAGAAGTAGTCCTCATAACCCATGTCGTACACCTCATCAAGTTTCTTGATGCGATAAAAGTCGAAGTGATAAATGAGTTCGCCAGTAGTTTCTGAACGGTATTCGTTGACAATGCTGAAGGTGGGCGAATTTACCACTTCGGTCACCCCGAGAGCCTCGCACACTGCCTTTATGAATGTGGTTTTGCCAGCACCCATTTTGCCGTAAAAGGCAAACACCGTATTCTGATCCATGGCCTCGACAAAAGCCTTGGCCGCGTTGTCAATGTCGTTGAGCGACGTTATTTTAATTTCCATAGTTCCTTATTTTATATACACTACTTAAGTAGGTGTTCAAAATTATTTTATATAATCAGTAGGTGTCATTTTCACATTGAAAGCACATTCTCGAGGTACATCTGTTTCCTTCGGCCTCGGTCACATAGCCCGCTATGCTCCCTCACCCGAAGGGAACATCTGCACCCCGATAATGCACTTTCAATGTAAAAATAATTTTGAACACCTACTTATTTTATGTTCAATAGTTGCAGCAACTGCGCCACGCTCTCCTCGAGCGAAAGTTTTGAGGTGTCGAGGCTCAGTGCCGGGTGCTGCGGGGCCTCGAAGGGTGCCGATATGCCCGTAAAGTTCTTTACCTCGCCACGGCGTGCACGCGCATAAAGGCCCTTCACATCACGACGCTCACACTCCTCTATCGGGGTGGATATGAATATTTCCTTAAAGTCGTCCTTGCCAATGATGTGCTGCGCTAAATTTCGCAAGTCCTCTGTCGGACTCACAAAGGCCGCTATGGTAATGATGCCGGTGTCGACAAAGAGTTTGGCCACCTCGGCCACACGACGTATATTTTCACGTCGGTCGTCGGCCGAAAAACCCAAGTTGGCATTGATGCCGGTGCGTATGTTGTCGCCATCGAGTATGCGGCACAGCAGACCGCGCTTTTGTAACTCACGCTCCAGGGCTATGGCCACAGTGCTCTTGCCACTGCCGCTAAGCCCGGTAAACCACAGCATCACGCCTTTTTGCCCGAGCAGTTGCTCTTTGTCGTGGCGCGACAGCATGCGGTCGAATATGGGATATATGTTATCTTGTGTACTCATAAGTAGGTGTTCAAAATTATTTTATACAATCAGCAGGTGCCATTTTCACATTGAAAGCACATTCTCGAGACGCATCTGTCCCCTTCGGCCTCGGTCACATAGCCCGCTATGCTCCCTCACCCGAAGGGAACATCTGCGCCCCGATAATGCACTTTCAATGTAAAAATAATTTTGAACACCTACTTTATGTTGCAAAGGTAGTGATATATATGTCAATTAGGGCGTTAGCGCCACCTTATTTTCTTTATAATGAGCCTTCCGCGCCTTACCACCCTCACATTGGCCAGGGCACGGCGCAACTTGTCGTCGAGTATAATCATGATAACCGAAAGTAATATGAGCATTATGCCACAAGCTATGCGCAGGGTCATCACCTCGCCAAACAGCATTATGCCCAGCACCGCGGCAGTTACCGGCTCGAGCGCACCCATTATGGCCGTTGGGGTGGAACCTATGCAGCGTATGGCCATGGCCATAAACACGAGCGATATGACCGTTGGCACCAAACCGAGGGTGAGGGCCATGCCCCATTGCATGGGCGTGTGCAGCATTTGCAGTTCGCCCGTGGGGGTTAGCAGGGCGTAGAGGGTGAGGCACACCAAACAACTCGACATGGCATAAAAGGTGAGTTTGACACTCGACATCACAATGCCGCTGCGGTTGACCACAATGATGTAAATGGCATAACTGAGGGCCGAAACGAGTATGAGCACAATGCCCATCAGCGCTATGGCGCGCCCGCTGTCGTCCTTGTAGAGCAAGGCTATGCCGCCCACCGTAAGCAGCATGGCAAGCAGCGAAGGCCATTTGAGCCGCTCCTTGAAAAAAAAGGCCATCAGCATGGCCGTAAACACTGGGTAGGCAAACACCAGGGTGGCGGCCACACCTGCCGACATGTAATGAAAGCTCAGAAAATAGGTGAGCGACGACACGGCAAACACCGCGCCTAACAAACTCAGCACCTTGCCCTCCCTGCGTGTGATGGCAAAACGCTTGCACTGCACCAGCATGAGCAGGCCAAGCATGACCGACCCGAACAAGAAACGGTAAAACAACACGCTGTTGGAGTCGTAACCGTCTTGATACAAATACTTGGCACAAATGGGGTTCACGCCATAGCTCACAGCAGCTATGCAACCGTACAGGTAGCCCTTAAGATGTTGGCTCATATTTATAAATTATACGTTTAACGGGCGCAAAGTTACGCCGAAATGCAGAAAAAAGCCATATCTACGCAAAAAAAGCCGCGTTTTGTTTGCAAGTAAAATAAAAAGCCGTAATTTTGCACTCGCAATTCGGGGTGTAGCTCAGCCCGGTTAGAGTACGCGTCTGGGGGGCGTGTGGTCGCTGGTTCGAATCCAGTCACCCCGACTGAATTGTGTAAGGCAGTCAATCAACACTTGTTGGTTGACTGCTTTTTTTGTTACGCACACAGCTTGCCAACGGCAGTTTTTGCGTAAGTTTGCAACAAAATATTTCCATCTTTACCACAGCACGCTACATGAACAGCGAAGAGACCATTTTAAGATTGCAGCATAAAGGCATCAAGCCTACCGCCAACCGCATATTGGTATACCGCACACTTTGCCAAAAAGCATCGCCCCTAAGCCTTACCAACTTAGAGGCGATGATGCCAACTATGGACAAGTCGAGCATATTCAGAGTGCTATCGCTCTTTTTACAACACGACGTGGTGCACGCCTTTGAGGACGGACGAGGCATTATCAACTACGAACTGTGCAACGAGCAAGGGACTTGCGACCACCACGACAGCCACCTGCACTTTTATTGCGAACACTGCCAACGCTCCTTCTGCCTTGACAACGTGCAACTGTCCGACTTCAACCTGCCCGAAGGCTTCTGTGCCCACGACTTTTCATTCGTCATCAAAGGTTTGTGTCCCCAATGTGCCAAGAGGCAGCACAAGGGCTGAATACACTCAAGCACGAAACTCAAGCGCAAAACTCAAGCGCAGGACTCAAGCGCAAAACGCTACCTCTAATGGGGGCGACGCGTCTCGCGTCGGGAAAAGAAGGAATAAAGAGTTGAACCCTACACTTTCCACCGACGCGCGACGCGTCGCCCCCATTAGAGATTGGCTACCCCATCGCCACAACAAAAAAAGCGCATTCCAAAAATGCTCGTTCGAGCATGCGGAATGCGCTTTTTATTTTGCAATTTCAAGTCACACGCCACACGTGGGTGCGACTCGAAATCTATGAATCAAACGTTTACTCCTGAGGCAAAGACCAGTCTTCCTTAGTCTTGCGCACGTAAGAGGCGTAACGACGTTGTGCAGCACGCTTAGTCTCGTCGTAAAGTTCCTGAGCCTGTTCGGGCATAGCCTTCTTAAGCGAGAGGAAACGCACCTCGTGGTCGAGGTAATCCTGGAACTTGTCCCAATCGGGCTCCTTGGAGTCGAGAGTGAAGGGGTTCTTGCCCTGGTCGGCGAGTTCGGGGTTGAAGCGCCACAAGTGCCAGTAACCACAAGCTACTGCGCGGCCTTCCTCAGCCTGGCTGCGACCCATACCGCCCTTGATCTTCAAACCGTGGTTGATACAAGGTGCATAAGCAATGATGAGCGAAGGACCATGGTAAGCCTCAGCTTCCTTGATGGCCTTGAGGCACTGAGCCTGGTCGGCACCCATAGCCACCTGAGCCACGTAGATGTAGCCATAAGTAGTCTGCATAAGGCCAAGATCCTTCTTGGTCACGCGCTTACCGGCTGCGGCAAACTGTGCGATGGCACCAACAGGAGTAGCCTTCGAAGCCTGACCACCGGTGTTAGAGTAAACCTCAGTATCGAGCACGAGAATGTTAACGTCCTCACCGCTGGCGAGCACGTGGTCAAGACCACCGTAACCGATATCGTAAGAGGCACCGTCACCACCAATAATCCACTGGCTGCGCTTAGTAAGGAAGTGGCTGAGTTCGGCCAGCTGCTTGCAAGTGTCGCAACCCTTCTCGGCACCAGCCTTAATCATAGGCTCGAGCTTAAGAGCGGCAGCGCGGCTTGCCTCAGCATCGTTCTGACCGTCAATCCATTCCTGAGCAGCTGCCTTGTATTCGGCAGGAGCCTCAGCAGTGGCAATAACATCTTGCAACAACTTCTGAATGCGTGCACGCATCTTCTTATTGGCAAGGATCATACCCATACCAAACTCGCAGAAGTCCTCGAAGAGTGAGTTAGCCCATGCAGGACCTTCGCCCTTCTCGTTGGTAGTGTAAGGTGTTGAGGGGATAGAACCTGAGTAGATTGATGAACAACCCGTAGCGTTGGCAATCATCTGACGGTCGCCAAAGAGCTGACTGACGAGCTTGACGTACGGTGTTTCACCACAACCAGAGCAAGCGCCTGAGAACTCGAAGAGCGGAGTAGCGAACTGAGAGTTCTTGGGGTTGAGCTTGATGTCAACCAAGTGCTGCTTGCTGGTCACGTTCTTAGTGCAGTAAGTCCAGTTTTCGGCTTCAGCCTCCTGGCCTTCAAGCGGTACCATTTCGAGAGCCTTGTTGCCCTTCAAGCCCGGACATACGTCAACACAGTTGCCGCAACCGAGGCAGTCCATCACGTCAACCTGCTGTACAAAGTGCATGCCCTTCATGGCGGCGGGTGCCTTCATGTCGATGGTCTCGCCCTTGAAGCCCTTGAGCTCGTCGTCGGTCAATACGAAGGGACGGATAGCAGCGTGAGGACAAACAAAGTCGCACTTGTTACACTGTATACAGTTCTCCTTGTGCCATACGGGCACGAAGGCTGCCACACCGCGCTTTTCGTAAGCGGCAGTGCCCTGCTGCCAAGTACCATCTTCCGACACCTTGAATGCGCTCACGGGCAGAAGGTCGCCGTTCTGTGCATTGATGGGGCGTACCATGTCTGAGATGAAAGCGGGTTCGTCGCGAACCACCTTCTCGTCCTCGGGCAGGTTGGCCCATGCGGGGTCAACAGTGAGTTGCTTATATTCGCCACCACGGTCAACGGCCTGGTAGTTCTTGTCAACGATGTCCTGCCCCTTCTTGCTGTACGACTTAACGATGAACTTCTTCATCTGCTCTACGGCGAGGTCAACAGGAATTACACCTGTGATGCGGAAGAAGGCTGACTGCAGAATGGTGTTGGTACGGTTGCCAAGGCCAATTTCCTGTGCAATCTTGGTAGCGTTGATATAGTAAACAGTGATGTTATGCTCGGCAAAGTAGCGCTTCACATTGTTAGGCAGGTTGTTTGCCAGTTCGTCACCCTCCCAAATGGTGTTAAGCAGGAAGGTACCATTGTCGCGCAAACCGCGGAGCACGTCATACATGTGCAGATAAGCCTGTACGTGGCAAGCCACGAAGTTAGGAGTCTTAATCTGGTATGTAGAGCGAATGGGGTGATCGCCAAAGCGGAGGTGTGAGCAAGTAAAGCCACCCGACTTTTTAGAGTCGTATGAGAAGTAAGCCTGGCAGTACTTGTCGGTGTTGTCACCAATAATCTTAATAGAGTTCTTGTTGGCACCTACCGTACCATCAGCACCAAGGCCGTAGAACTTGGCCTCGAATATACCTTCGCCGCCGAGAGCCATTTCCTTCTCCAAGGGGAGTGAGTGGAAGGTCACGTCGTCCACGATGCCGAGTGTGAAGTGATCCTTGGGTTCAGGCAATGCCAGGTTGTCGTAAACCGAGATAATCATGGTCGGAGTCGTGTCGCAAGAGCCCAAACCATAGCGTCCGCCTACGATGAGGGGACGGTTCTCTACGTCGTAGAAGGCGTCCTTCACATCGAGGTAGAGAGGTTCGCCGTTGGCACCGGGTTCCTTAGTGCGGTCGAGCACAGCGATGCGCTTGCAAGTCTTGGGCACAGCTGCAAGGAGGTGCTTAACCGAGAACGGACGGTAGAGGTGTACGCTTACCATACCCACCTTTTCGCCCTTGGCGTTGAGGTAGTCGATGGCTTCGCGGGCAGCCTCGGTTACTGAACCCATGCAGATAATCACGCGTTCAGCATCGTCGGCACCATAGTAGCTGAAGAGCTTGTACTCACGACCGGTAATCTTGCTGATTTCGGCCATATACTTTTCAACAGCTGCGGGCACTGAGTCGTAGTAGGGGTTGCACACTTCGCGGTGAGCGAAGAATGTTTCGGGGTTCTCGGCCATACCGCGTGCCACGGGGTGCTCGGGAGTGAGGGCACGGCTGCGGAATTCGGCTACCTTGTCCATAGGCACGAGCGGACGGATTTCCTCTTGGTCAATCACCTCAATCTTCTGATACTCGTGTGAAGTGCGGAAACCGTCGAAGAAGTTGATGAAAGGCACGCGTGTGTCGAGTGCGGCAAGGTGAGCCACAGCCGAGAGATCCATAACCTCCTGCACTGAGCCTTCGCACAACATGGCGAAACCAGTTTGGCGGCAAGCCATCACGTCAGAGTGGTCGCCGAAGATACAGAGTGAGTGAGTGGCCAATGTACGAGCTGACACATGGAACACGCAAGGAAGCAGTTCGCCAGCAATTTTGTACATATTAGGGATCATCAGGAGCAAACCCTGTGAAGCTGTGAATGTAGTGGTAAGTGCACCTGCCTGCAGTGAGCCATGCACGGCACCTGCGGCACCACCTTCGCTTTGCATTTCCTGCACCTTTACAGTGTCGCCAAAGAGGTTGATGCGGCCCTGTGCTGACCATTCGTCAACGTGCTCTGCCATAGGTGATGACGGCGTGATGGGATAAATGGCAGCAACCTCTGAGAACATGTACGCAATGTGCGCAGCAGCCTGGTTACCGTCACAAGTAATAAACTTCTTGTTAGCCATAATTGTAATTTTGCGAGGTTCTTAATATGCTAATATGCCAATGTGTCAATATGCTAATGAGCTGACGCCATCATTAAGCTATCGGAGTCATACTTCATAGCCAATTCATTGACGTCATCGCACCCTAACAATACATAGTATCAACCCACTTGCATTATCAGCATAGTCAAAACACTACTTATTAAATAGAAATGATGTTATGTAGCTTTATTTAGTCCAGTATTATCGTTCTTGATTTGCTTTAGTTTCAGCTTGGCAGACGTTATAATGCGCATTAGCACATTAGCGAACGAAGCGAGCGTCACATTAACACTTTAGCACATTGACTTAGTAAAGGAAGCCAAAGAGCCAAAGCGGTATTTCATTTTCGCGTCCGACATCAGTATTATACTTCACATATATCGTGTCGGCGGCGGTGCGGATACGGCGGGCACGATCGCACACACAAATGTTTGTGGCGTTGTTGATGCGGAACATGCCAAGACGCTTGCCCTTGTTCACTGTGTGGTGGCGCCACAGGCAGTTTACAAAGTAAGTTTCCATAATGGTCTGCTCCGTCATGCAGTTTTCGTAGAGCGCATACATCAAGTTGGCATCGTGCAAATAAATGGCGGCAGGTTTCTTTGGGAAAGTCTCTCCTGGGTGGTGCACCATGTTGATAAGGCGTGTCTCCTCAAGATACTTCAGATAGTTCATCACCGTAGCGCGTGATGTACCAATCTCCTGAGCCAATTTGCTCACATTAGGCGCAGTAGGGTCGCCTATGGCCAACAGATAGAGCAACTTCTTGATACGCGACAGATACTTCAACTCAATCTGCTTGTTAAGCAGCAAGTCCACCTCAATCATATTGTTCATGGCCTTGAGCAGAGCCTCGGTAAAGTTGTGGTTCTCGAGGAAGAACGGGTAATAGCCATGCTGCAAGTAATCCTGGAAATAATGCCAGGGATGTACTTTAGGCAGTATGGTTTTAAGTATCTGTTCGCTGTCCGAGAGCAGTTGGTCAAATGTATAAGCGTCAAAGTTCTCGTTCGTTTCAAGATTGATATATTCGCGGAACGAGAAACCATGCAACACGTAGGTGCGGCTAATCGAAGACAATTCTGTTTCGTCCTCCCCATCGCCCATGTTCACCGACGAGGTGGTGTACACAATGCGCAGATAGGGGTACTTGTGGTAGCACTCGCACAACTGCTCGCGCCAATCGGGCAACTTAAAAGCCTGGTCAATGAGCAACACCTGGCCGCCCTCAGCCATAAAACGTCCAGCAAAGTCGACTATGCCGTGCGCTTGAAAGTAAAAGCTATTGAGGTTGATGTACAGGCACTGACGAAGCCGTACGTCAAAGTTTTCTTTGGCATACTGCAACAGGAAGGAAGTACGTCCCACGCCCCTCGGGCCTTTAATACCTATTAAACGGTAACTCCAGTCGATGGTGTCCATCAACGAACGCCGCACCGGTGCGTTGAAATGTTCCATCAGATAGGCGTGCGATTTGAAAAACGTCTCCATTTGTAACTTGATTTCTGAAAATTCAAGGCAAAGGTACAAAGTTGTACCGAAACTTGCAAAGCTAACTTGGCATTTTTTGGTTAAGCTCGTGCGCAAAAATATTATTTTTACCTCTCTGGCCCATCATTGCACATTCGCCCAACCATGTGCCAAGACCACGCGTGCTGACGAATACACCAGTGCACACTAAAAGCACGCCGACCTCTACAACACCGAATACACTGATAATCAACGCAGTGCAGACGATTTGTACAGAGTGCAGGCAAAAAGGTGTAAAACGTCTGACGCGTGCACGCGAACAATTACTATAACACGTCTGCATACAAACTTGAAGTTTTGGCTGAATTAGTGAGCAAGTTAACCTGCCAACTTGTTAACCCGTTAACCTGAAATTCCGCCAACGGGTAACCTTTTAACCTCCTAACCCCCTAACCCACTAACCCACTAACCCCGTTTTCACCCGCCAATACACCTTTTTGTTACAAAAGCATTGCATTCCTTTCGGTTATCTCAAAAAATAAGTACCTTTGCGCTGAATAACACACTTTTCCGAAAGTGCTAACTTGAGGTTCGATACAAGGGCCGGCAAGTTGTACTATGAATATACAAGACAATACAACATATGGAAACAGTGAAAACAGCAAAATGGTTATGCAGCACAGCTGTTGCAATGGCCACACTTTTCTCGCCTATCACGTTTTACAGTTGCAAAGAGAACATCGACGAAAGTGCTTATGCCATCGCCGAGAAGAAGCAGATTGTAGAACTTCTCGAGAGCGACACTGCACAGTATTCGGACTTTATCAAAATTCTGTCCGACGTCAAGTTGGGCACCTCCGACAATGCCTCAAAGCTTATCAGCGTATTGTCGTCGCGCGGCAACTACACCGTGTTCGCACCTACCAACGAGGCGTTCAAAACCTTCTTGCATGACAAGCTCAAGCTCAACAGCATCAACGAACTGAGCGACGAGCAGAAGAAGATGATTGCCTACAACTGCGTCATCGACAACGGCGACAATGCCGCCTATGAGCTGGCCGATTTCCCGGCTAACGGTACGACATTTGGCTTTGCCACACTCGACGACCGTCGACTGACCAGCGAACAAAAGGCCAGCGGTGACTACTACATCAACGCTGATGCCAAAATCATCAAATCGAACGCGGAAGCCAGCAATGGTATGTTGCACACGGTTGACCACGTAATATTCCCCTCTACACAGAGCGTGGCCGACATCGTGGCCAGCACCCCCAACACCCGCATCATGGGCCAACTCATGGCCTTGACAGGTTGGAAGGACAAGCTCGACACAAAAATCAGTACTAACGCTGAAGATAAGTACTTGAAGGACTACGCCGGCCGCATTGGTACTAAAGAGTACTTTGAGGGCGAAGGTGGCAAATACCCCTTCATGTCAAAACGCCGCGTGCGCTACACGGCCTTTGTTGAACCCGACCAGGTGCTGCACGACGAATGGGGTATTCCATTGCCCGAATATGACGAGAACGCTAAGGACGACAATAAGATAAAGAACTGGGACGCCATACTGCAAGCGCTGGAGAGCAAGTGTGAGGCTGTGATGGGCGAAACCGCAAAGGGTGACTACACCAACGAGGACAATACGCTCAACCGTTTTGTGGCTTACCACATTCTGGAAGGCGGCATGCCGCTCAATGGCATCGTACAGCACTACAACGAATTTGGCTACGACCTTGGCTCTGACACCAAAAACCCACAAACCAAGAAGCTTGCCGTCAACATTTGGGACTACTACACAACCATTGGCAAACACCGCGCACTGCTCAAGGTGACGCAAGTGGGCGGCGCGGATTACAACATGGCTGCTGGCGAAGATGCCACACATTACTTTATAAACCGTATCAGCCGATACGACGACTCTTTTAATGGCACCTACGAGGAACTTGGCCATACGCCTAACTCGGTGGCAAACGGCTTGAATGTGCGCATCATGGAGCAGAACGAGGTGGCCGACGAGAATGGCGACACCAAGGTGTACCCCAACAACGCATTGAACGGCTACTTCTACACCATCAACCACATTCTTGTCAACAGCAAGGAGACGTACACGGCACTGGGCTCGGAGCGCATTCGATTTGATGTAACTACCATGCTGCCCGAAATGCTGTCGAACGACTTGCGCATCAGCGATGGTTACCAATACTTCCCGAAGGGCTATTTCAGCAACATTCTGAATGAGGGACAGAGTACTAGAATATTCTATCTGAGTTCTAAATCGACCGGCGGATCGGGCTGGAAGGACGCACAAGGCGACGAGTTCCTGGTGACTGGCGCGTACAACTTTGTAATGAAACTGCCCCCCGTGCCCAAGAGCGGCAGCTACGAGCTGCGCATGGGTGTGGTTAACAACCTCCTTCGTTCAATGGTGCAGTGCTACCTTGACGAGGGCAACAGCTACCCTGTCACACCGACCTCGCTGCCTATCGACCAGCGTGAAAATGCCGCTACCGACTGGCCCGGCAAAATATGGGTGAAGGACGAGGACAACAACTTTGACGAGGCCATGTGCCGCGAGTGCGACCGCAACCTGCGCAACATGGGCTACCTCAAAGGCCCGAACTACTGGTGCTTAAATGGCAGCAAGGGCAAGACTACCGTGCGCGATCACTACACTGGCGGTGCCTATGGTCCGAACATGCGCTACATTGTCAAGCGTCAATACTTTGACAAGGACAAAACATATTACATACGTTTCAAATGCGCTGTGGACAACCCCAACTCGCAGTTCTTCCTCGACTACTTCGAGTTCTGCCCGAGCGAAGTCTACGACTCTCCTACTGGTGAGGACATTTGGTAATAAATAAAGAATAAAGCAAGAGGTTAGGAGACTGGAACACAAACAAGATGTGCCCCGCTCTTCTACCCTCTTTTTTTTACTAACTCAAGTTTCGGATTTAGCAAGGGCGGGCTGAAAGCCCAATGGAGCACATAGCCCAGGGCAAGCGAAGCGACACCCTGGGGTTCCCGCATAGTAGAGTCTCCGCGCCCTGTAAGGGCAAAAGCTTTAACCCTTTATGTTGTTAT
>OASE01000256.1_pt1 | contig 16024 bp, 9 predicted proteins | sample 1494851 | NCBI WGS metagenome assembly OASE01 (sample SAMEA3360680, study PRJEB22359) | human gut metagenome | biome: ENVO:urban biome; feature: ENVO:human-associated habitat; material: ENVO:feces | place: Bangladesh | collected 2011 | reverse complement strand
GGGCCAATAGCGAAGTGAGCATGCAATGCTCACAAAATCCGTAAAATCCGTCATCTCCGTGGTGCTAAAGCACGTTGCGTGAGTGAAAGAATCCGTGCAATCGGTGCGATCCGTGTGCTATAATATCAGAATGGTTTTACCGGACTGCAATATTTGGCAAAGCAAGGTAAAAAACAAACTTCGGCGGACGATGCTCAACAAGCATATCGTCCGCCGAAGTTTTATAAGTAGCTATGCGAAGCCGGTGATCAAAAATAGTTGATACACCAGTGTGTTAGCCAATAGTAATCAGTGTGGTACCCTCCATCACGCTGTCGCCAGCGTTAACGCAGATGCCGGTCACAGTACCGTCGGCCTCGGCTGTAATGTTGTTTTCCATTTTCATAGCCTCGAGCACGAGTACAGTCTCGCCCTTCTTCACGCTCTGGCCTTCCTTTACCAATATTTTGGTTACAACGCCAGGCAGCGGAGCCTTGACGGGAGCGCCAGCGCCAGGACCGCTCTTGGCGGCGGCAGCAGGAGCAGCCGGTTCAGCAGCCGGTGCAGCAGCGGGTGCGGCAGGAGCGGCAGCAGCCTCGGTGCTTACAGTGGGCAGAGCCTCCTCAACGAGAGACGAGCCTTGCATTTCAACCTCGAAAGGAATGCCGTTCACTTCGACTTTAGCTTTCGAGCCTACGATGCTGTCGATGGTCACGTCGAACTGAGCACCGTTGATGGTATATTTGTATTGTTTCATTGCTAAATATTGCGCTATGTTTAGATTTGAGTCATCAGTTCGGCTGGGTTATTCCAGTTTGTACGATGATTTTTTACAGTGATAATACCCGGTTCGTCGTCGTGTACAATCTCCACTTCGTGCTCAATGAGTGCGAGCGAGATGGCAGCGGCGTATGCCGGCATTTCGGCCTCGGTGGGTTTGGTGTGGTAGCCATCAACCAAAAAGTCGGCTATGGTGCCTTGCTTCTCGTCCAGGCGGATAGTGATGGTCTGCTCACCTAATTTATATTGAAAAGTCTTCATTGCAATTTAATTTGCCAATGGGTTAATGTGCCGATGCGTACCGTTGGTGCAATTTTGGGTTAACGGGTTAACGAGTTGACTGGTTAACAGGTAAGTAGCTTATATAACTTGGCAAACTTACCTGTCACCCTGTTAACTTGTCAACCTGTCACCCTGTTTGCTAATTCCGCCAACGCGTGACATTAGCATATTATTATAATGGAATATTGCCGTGCTTCTTGGCCGGGCGAGTTTCGCGTTTGTTTTCAAGCTGTGCGAGTGCGCGGCAGATGCGGAAACGTGTGTTACGCGGTTCGATCACATCGTCCACGTAGCCATATTCGGCAGCCTTGTACGGGTTGGTAAAGAGGTCGTTGTACTCCTTCTCCTTCTCGGCAAGGAAAGCCTTGGGGTCCTCTTTCGTCTTAGCCTCTTTGCCATCGAGAATGGCCACGGCACCCGAAGCACCCATTACGGCAATCTCGGCAGAAGGCCAAGCATAGTTCAAGTCGGCCTTAAGCTGCTTACAACCCATCACAATGTGTGAACCACCATAGCTCTTGCGCAGAGTCACAGTCACTTTGGGCACAGTAGCTTCGCCATAAGCGTAGAGCAGTTTGGCACCATGGTCAATCACCGCGTTGTACTCCTGGCCCGTACCCGGCAAGAAGCCCGGCACGTCAACCAACGACACGATAGGAATGTTGAAGCAGTCGCAGAAACGTACAAAGCGTGCAGCCTTGCGCGATGCGTTGCAGTCGAGCACACCGGCATAAACGCTGGGTTGGTTAGCCACCACACCCACGCTCTGGCCATTGAAACGGGCAAAACCGATAATGATGTTGCGTGCAAAGTTGCGGTGCACCTCCATAAATTCGCCATTGTCCACCACAGCACCAATAACCTTGTACATGTCGTAAGCCATGTTGGGGTTGTCGGGTATGATTTCGTTCAGCAAGTCCTCTTTGCGGTCGATGGGGTCGGTGCATTCAATGCGTGGTGCACGCTCCATGTTGTTTTGCGGAATGAATGAGAGCAATTTGCGGATAATGCCGGCAAACTCCTCCTCAGTCTTGGCAGTAAAGTGGCACACACCACTCTTGGTAGAGTGAACGGCGGCACCGCCAAGGTCCTCCTGGGTCACGTCCTCGCCAGTTACCGTCTTAACCACCTTGGGGCCGGTCAAGAACATGTAGCTGATGCCTTCGAGCATAACCACAAAGTCTGTCAGTGCAGGTGAGTAAACGGCACCACCGGCGCAAGGGCCGCAGATACCCGAAATTTGGGGTACTACACCCGAAGCCTCGATGTTGCGTTGGAATATCTCGCCAAAGCCGGCCAAGGCGTTGATGCCCTCCTGAATGCGGGCGCCACCCGAGTCGTTCAAACCGATGCAGGGTGCCCCCATCTTCATACTCTGGTCCATCACCTTGCAGATTTTCTGAGCCATGGTTTCAGACAGAGAACCACCGTTAACGGTGAAATCCTGTGCAAACACATATACCAAACGGCCATTGATGGTACCGCTGCCGGCTACCACACCGTCGCCCAAAAATTGTTTCTTCTCCATGCCGAAGTTGTGGCAACGGTGGAGCTTGAACATATCCATTTCTTCGAAAGAACCCTTGTCGAGCAAGAGTTCGATGCGTTCGCGAGCCGTGGCCTTGCCTTTGGCATGTTGTTTTTCAATAGCCTTCTCGCCGCCACCGAGGCGGGCCTTTTGGCGAAGCTCAACGAGCTGTTTAATCTTTTTCAGTTGTTCACTCATAATGTTTGATGTGTGAAGGTGCAGGCGGTGCCTGCACATGATATTTTGCGCGTTGGCCGAAAGTTGAGTTAACCCATTATTCTGCCAACGGGTATTCTTTTGGGTGCAAAGATACGGAAAACCTCGCACACTTATGCCAAAAGTGTGCGGCTATTTTGCTAAATATACCCGTTGGCGGAATTTCAGGTTAACGAGTTAACTTGTTTACTAATTCCGCCAACGCGTTAAATATGGCTTGCCCCCTGCATCAAAGTTTGCAGCAGTCTGCCAAACGTTGTGGCGCGCCACGGTTGTTTGAGTGCCAGCATCGCCCTGCCGTGTGGTGTACGAACACGCATTTCATTTTGGGCATTTCAGCTTGCGCGTGCACACGCATTTTGTTTTTTGCAAAACTGTCAGCATTCTGCACTTTTAGCTATAATTGTATTGATAATCAGCGTAATACGTAGTGTAGGCGACTCCCAAAACAACCTGCACTACCATCTGCACCACCTACACGCATGAGGCCGCCCGTTCTGTTACGACAGACCGTAATATCAGTCACGGCAGACAGAAAAATGTGTCGGATAAACTCAAAATCTGCTCTCCCTATACCGAAATACCCCGTTGGCACATGCCGTCAGACCATGAGTGCAGACAAGTGTTGTACACGTGCAGACAAGTGTTACACGCGTGCAGAGAAAAAAACGAATATAGCTGTATGGTGAAACGTATACATGCTAATGGTCTCAAGCACCAAACGCTACCTCTAATGGGGGCGACGCGTCCCGCGTCGGGATTAAAGCAAGGACTTACAGACAGACGTGTACTGAGTGCTGTCTGTGAGCCAGCAGTTAGTGTATGAAACATTGTATTTCCCCGCGGGACGAGGCTGCTGAAAAATGCCCGACGCGAGACGCGTCGCTCCCATTAGAGGTAGCGTTTGGTGTTCGAGTCCGTCGTATGTTCACGTTTTACCAAACGGCAATAAAAAACAAAAGTAGTGCAGATAGCTGTGAACGCTACCTACACTGCTTTTTACTTTGATTATCAATGCTATTACACCTAAAAGTGCAGAGTGCAGACAAAATGCTGCAAAAGTCCGTATGGGGAGTGCATAAGCGGTTTTTAGGTCAGTGCGTGCACACCTTGAACAATACACGCATTACGCGTTGGCGAAATTAGTAAACAACTTGACAAGTTGACGGGTTAACAGGTAAGTTTGCCAAGCTTTTTAAGCTACTTGTCAGTCTTACTTTAACATGATAAGTAGTGTATAGCATACTTGCTTGTTAACCTGTCAACTTGTTAATCCGTTAACCCGAAAATCTGCCAACGGGTACGCATTTTACTGGTGTCAAATGTCTGCGTGACTGCCCAAACTACTGTCTGACTACTCTGCTCCAACCGCTTTTGTGTTATTTAGGTTATTACAAGGAAATGTATTTCCAATGATTGTTCGTATATTTGCAATAACAGAATCCGCCGCGCTTCCCATTTGAACAGCGAACCAAGGCGGGTATTTTGCTTTTTATGGGTACACATATTGCCACTTTTCTACCATTTAGAGCATATTGTATTGATAATCAACTAAAGTTAGACATACCTTATGAACAAGATGACAACACTAATAGCCGCCTTCGGCATAAGTATGGGTGCCTCGGCACAGAGTTATGACAAACTGTGGCAGGAGGCCAAGGCACACGTTGATAACGACCTGCCCAAATCGGCCATTGAGGTGGTGAACAAAATACAGCAAAAGGCTGTGGTCGAGGGCAACGACGCGCAGCTGCTGCGCGCGATGCTCACGCAGCGTATGCTCGGTGCCGAATTGTCGGCCGACAGTGTGGCGCCATGGTTACAGCGCATGGAGGCTGCTCTGGCTGCCGAAACAAAGCCCGCCATGCAAGCCCTGTGGCACGTGGCGCTGGCCAAATGCTATGAGGGAACCAACTACGGGCAAGTGCTTGTAATTGATGGGAATACCTTGGCGTATGATGCCTTGCATCAGCGGGCCAAGACACACTATGAGGCCTCGTTGACCAATCTCGACGCACTGGCCGATGCGCGGGTGGATAACTATTTGCCCTTGTTTACTAAACATGAGGGCAGCGCTTGCTACCACAACGACTTGTTGCACATGGTGTTAAACGACTATTGTGAGAGCGGCGTGACAAAACAAGGCGACAAACAGGCGTGGACTGAGAAAGTAGCCGCTTTCTACAAGGCTCGCCATGCCAACGATGCCGCCCTGCTGCTGTCGCTGCGTGCACTGGAACAGCGTTACGAAAATGCCAGCGTGAAGGGCCGCATAGAGCACAACGCATACTATAAAGCTTTGTGCCAGTTGACAGACGAATATGCTGGCGCAGACAGTTGTGTCAAGATTTATGAAGCCATGGTGGCCCTGCAAACAAACTATGTGCAGAAAGACGGACCGTATGCCGCACACAACGACAGTGTGCTGATGGCGCAGGCCGAAAAAGGTATCAGTCTCAGCAAAAAAGGTAATGCAGCCAACGAATTGCGCAATTTTGTGGCGCGTATGACCGCCCCGGCCGTGTATGCCGATGGATTGCAGCGCGTGTGCTACCCTGGCAGCCAGTTGACGCTTGCTTTCAGAACACGGCATTTGCGTGAGGTTGAACTGCGGGTGACACGTTTGCCAAAATCTGCTGCCGAACTGCATGCTGCCGATAACGATGTGCTGAAGGCTCTGGCCAAAAAGGCCGGCAGTGGCGCTTGCACCATAACGCGGCTGCAACTGACCGGACAAGCCGCCCCCTACGCCTGGCGCACCGACAGCGTGAGGTTTGAAGTGCCCAATGTGCCGGGCGTTTATTATGTAGAACTTGTGGGCGATGGCAAGGTGCTTGAGGGCAGCACCATGGCGGTGAGCAGTTTGAGTGCCGTGCGCTTTGCCACACCAGGGTGCAAAACCCGCATCACCATGGTAGACAGCCAGACGGGGCGCCCCGTGACGGGGGTGCAGCTGACCGCCTACCGCTACGACAACCGCAGCAACAAGTTGCGGCAGATACGAACGTATGCCACCGATGCCGAAGGCAACGTAAGTTTGCAAACCGACGTCAACCGCTATGATGCTACGCTTTATGCCGCTACCACAGCCACCGATGCCGCATCGCCGTTGTTCAACATTAACAACATACGCTATTATGACACCCAGCGGCAGTGGGCCGAAACGCGTGTGCAGCTATATACCGACCGTGCCATTTACCGACCGGGCCAAAAGGTGGCTTTTTCGGCAGTGACTTTCACCCGTGAGGGCGATGTGCACCGGGTGCGGCCCGCCTTGCAACTGAAAGCCACATTGCGTAATGCCAACGGCAAGGTGGTGGACACCCTGTTGGTGCAGACCGATGCCTTTGGCACAGCGAGTGGCGAGTTCAACCTGCCGCAAGCCTGTCTGCCAGGACGCTTCAGCATAAGCGTGGACAATCGCAGTGTGTCGGGGCGCAACTATTTCAGAGTGGAGGCGTATAAACGTCCAACTTTTACGGCCACCACGCAACCTGTCAAGACAGCCTATGCCTTAGGCGACAGTGTGACGGTGGAGGGCGAGGCCAAAACCTACAGCGGGGTGGCAGTGGCCGATGCCCGGGTGCAGTACACAGTGCGCCGCACAGCATGGTTCTTTTACAACGATGACGAGATGGCGCCGCAAAGCGGTGAGACCACTACCGATGCCGAGGGACGCTTCAAGTTGCCAGTGTTGCTCGAAAGTCCTGAAAATGAAGCCGATGCCGCCTTGCCGCGTTACAACCGCTATGCTTATGTGGTGGACTACACCGTGACAGCTCCTAATGGCGAGACCGCACAGGGTTCGGCCACGCTGAGTGTGGCCACTCGCAAGGCATGGCTCGAAGTGAGTGCGCCGCAAACCATTTATCGCCGCCAGGGTGCTGCGCTGCCCACATTCGGCATACGCCAGCTCAACGCGCAAGGCGAGAATATGGCCGCAAAGGGTACATTCGTACTGCGCAGGGGTGGGGAAGAGGTGGCCCGCGGTGTGTTCGACACCAATGAGCCGCTTGCCATCAGCCAGCTGGCGCAGTTGCCCTCGGCACAGTACACGCTGAGTGTGCAAACTGCTGAGGCTGCGGCCGACACGGTGACCTTTACCCTGTTGCGCGACACCGACACCACCCCCGTGGTGGCCAACCAGCCCTTCTTCTTTTACAAAGAAACGGCCAACGATGGCGCGGCGGCACGCATAGTGGTAGGGTCCACCGAAAAGGACGCTTGCTTGTTTTACGATGTAGTGGCAGGCAACCGGGTGGTGGAGAGTCGCCGCATCATGCTCAACAACGAACTGTTGCACCTGACCTTCGACTATAAAGAGGCGTATGGCGATGGTGCCGTGTTGTGCCTGGCCATGGTGCGCCACGGACAACTCTATGAGGAAAGTGTCAGTGTGGAAAAACCTAAACCCGACAAGCGCTTGCTGCTGCATTGGACCTCGTTCCGTTCGCGTTTGACACCCGGGCAGCAAGAGGAGTGGCGCGTGCAAATAACCCGTCCCGACGGCACGCCGGCCGATGCGCAAATGATGGCCTGCCTTTATGATGCCTCGCTCGACGCGTTGGTCAAAAACACTTGGGCTGACTATGCCGTGAACTTTTACCGCAATTTGCCGTCACCCTTGTGGCAGACAAACTGGAATGTGCACGGTATGGCATTGTATGGGGCGTATGACTACAAGCGCCTGTCAGTGCCCGATGTGCAGTATAGCCGTTGGCGCAACGATTTGTTCAATTACGAACGCGTGTACGATTTGGCTGGCATTCGTCCACGCCGTATGCGCACCATGACCACGCTTGAGGTGGACAAACCTATGATGATGTTGGCCAAGGCCAATGTGGCCACGGATATGTACGATGCGGGCGCGGCTGAAAGTGCAAGCAGCAATCAAAAGAAAGAAGCGGCTGGCGGTGCACCGCAATCGTTGCAAACGGCTGCGCCACGCACCAACTTTGCCGAAACGGCTTATTTCCGTCCGGCGCTGCGCACCAATAGCAAGGGCGAGGTGGTGATGGCATTCACCCTGCCCGAAAGCATGACGCAGTGGAACTTTGCGGCATTGGCCCACGACCGCGACATGAACCACGGACGGCTCGACACCACGGTGGTGGCGCGCAAGGACTTTATGGTAGAACCCGCCTTGCCGCGCTTTTTGCGCCAGGGCGACACGACCGACTTGCCCGTGAAGGTGACCAACTTGTCGGACAAGGCCGTGTCGGCCACGCTCACTCTGACGCTGGGTGATGCGGTGAACGGCCAGCAGTATCACAAGGCCGATGCCAAGGTGACGTTGGTGCCGGGCGAAAGCCGGGTGTACACTTTCCCCTACCAAGCCAAGGGCAACGAGGGGGTGATGGTGTGCCGTGCCATGGCCCAAGGCAAGGGCTTTGCCGATGGCGAGGAGCACTACCTGCCCGTGCTGACCAACGAGGTGCAGGTGACACGCACACTGCCTTTTTCGCAAACAAAGGCCGGGGTGCTGACATTGCGCACGGACACCCTGTTTAATGTGGAGGGGGCGAGTCACCGCGCGTTGAGTGTAGAGGTGTCGTCTAATCCCACTTGGTACGCTGTGATGGCACTGCCCGCACTGCAGGGCACCGATGGCTGCATCAGTGCCAACGATTGGGCCACCCGTTTTTATGCCATGGCCATTGGGCAGCAGGTGGTGCACGATAATCCCGAAATCAAGGCTTTGGCCTCGGGCAGCAGCACGGCAGAACTTGATGCACTGGCCAAACTGAAGGCTGAGGGCCTGACCGACCTTACGCCGTGGTTGCAGCAAGGCACTGCCGAACAGGAGCGCGCCGAGGCTCTGCGCCAAATGTTTGATGTGGAGTTGACGGCTGCACGCATAGCCACTGCCATTGACAAACTGAAGACTTTGCAGCAGGCCGATGGTGCTTACTGCTGGTATCCCGGCATGGGCGGCAATGCCTATACTACGCTGGAGGTGGCCATACTGTTGGCACGCGTGGAGAACTTGACGAGTTGCCAGCAAGGGCACAGGCAGTTGGCACAGGCCATGGATTGGCTCAAGCAGTATATAGCCGGTGTGGTGCGCGAAATGAAACGTGCGGAAAAGGAAACCGGGCACAAAGTGCTACCGGGTGAACTGACTATGCGCTATTTGTATTTGCTCACTCTGACGGGTGACAAACTTGACGACAATGCGTCGTACCTTGTGGCGCGTGCCGCTTTGCAGAACCAGGAATTTACCATGTATGGCAAGGCGGTGGCGGTGCAGGTGATGGCCCATTATGGCAAAAAGGCTGAGGCCGAATTGCTACTGAAAAGCTTGTTGGAACATACGGTGACGAAGGACAGCATGGGACGCTGGTTTGACACGCCGCGCGCAGAGTGGTCGTGGCGCTCATACCGCATTCCTACCCAGTGTATGGCTATTGAGGCGCTGCACGCCTTGGGCCATGAAATGGCGGCGGACGAAATGCGCTTGTGGCTGTTGCAGGCCAAGCGTACGCAGATGTGGGAAACCTCGCGCGCCTCGGCCGATGCGGTGTATGCGTTGCTTGCCACGGGTGGCAAACAGCAAGGTGTGATGCCTTTGGCCGAAAAGACTCCAGTGTATTACACGCTCTATAACCATAACAAGGTGGTGGGCTTTAATGCCAAGAGCCAGAGTAGTATGCCACAAACGGTTGGTTATTTCAAGCAAACTTACACTGACGCTTCGGCCACCGGTGCCACGACTGTCAGACTGGACAAGCGTACTGACGGTTTGTCGTGGGGTAGTGTGTATGCCACTTTCTCAGCACCAGCATCACATGTGCCAACTGAAGGAAAGGGCTTGCTGCTGACCCGCAAATTCGAGGTGAAACGGGGTGGCGAATGGGTTGCTGTGAATGGAACGACCACATTGGCCAAGGGCGACCGGGTGCGTCAGGTATTTACCATCACGGCAGACCGCGACTACGATTTTGTGGCGCTCTCGGCCTCGCGTCCGGCTTGTTTGCAACCGGCCCAGCCTCTGTCGGGATATGCCTGGAACATGGCACTGCCTGCATATCGCGCTGTGCACGATGCCACTACCGACTACTTTGTAGAGAAACTGCGCAAAGGCACCCACCAGTTTGCAGAGGAACTGTTCGTTGACCGCAGCGGCCAATTTGCCACAGGTGTTGCCACAGTCAGTTGCGTGTATGCGCCCGAATTTTGTGGCACGGCGGGAGAGGTGAAACTCATTACGCACTAAGCGTTGTGTGTTGTACACAAAAAAGTGTCGCCCATTAAGAAGCTTGCAACTTCTTAATGGGCGACACTAATATTATATGTATGCACCGCTGTGAGGCGTAGCTTGGTTAACGGGTTAACCCGTTAACATGTAAACTTGTCAACTTGTAAACTTGTCAACTATTAATATTACTTCTGCAGTTTCAGGCAAGCCCAGCCATCGAGCACATGCTCGTCGACAAGCGTGAGGCCCTGCTTTTGTGCCTCGGCTACGAGTTGCGGAATGTCAGTGTCGTAGAAACCGCTCATGTAGATAAAGCCACCCTGTTTCATGCGTGGCACGTAATATTTAAGGTCGTTAAGCAGAATGCCCAAATTGATGTTGGCAATGACAAGGTCGAACGGGCCCTTGTCAGCCAGCGATGAGGCATCGCCCAGCTCCACATCGATGTGGTCAAGATGGTTGAGGCCAATGTTCTCTCGCGAATTTTTGACACACCACTCGTCCACATCAATGCCCAGGCAGTGTTTGGCTCCGCGCATACGTGCCAAGATGGCCAATATGCTGGTGCCGCAACCCATGTCGAGCACTTCGAGCCCCGTGATGTCGTCGTTGAGCAAACGGCTTATCATTTGCGAGGTAGTGGCATGATGGCCTGTGCCAAACGACATCTGCGGATTGATGGTGATGCTGTATTCGGCCTTTGGCACGTCGGTGTGGAATGTGCTGGCTATCACACAACGTCCGTCGACAACGAGGGGTTTGAAATAGTTCTTCTCCCATTCCTCGTTCCAGTCTTTGTCTTCGGCCTCCTGCATGGTGTAGGTTATTTCAACATCGGGCAGGGGGAATGCGGCCAGTGTTTGGTCGAGGGCGGTTTGGTCGAAGAGTGCCTTCTGAATGTAGCACTGGAAGTGGTCCTCGTCCAGCTTCTCCTCAAAGGTGGGGTCCTCGGGATTGGCGCAATGTGCCACGGCCGGGCGGTCGAGTTCGTCGGTATGTACAAAACTGTCAAAACCTATTTCGGCCAATACGGCCGACAACACGTCCTGCACGGCTTCGGTGGCCGGCCGGGTGGTAAAGGTAAATTCTAAGTATTGCATTTGATATGGGTTAAAATGGCGGTTGCGTTAAAACAGCAATAGGGACAATCATAACATGAGATTGATTGCCCCTATTGTTGCAGTAGTTAATTATGCGTTACTTTTCAGGCACGCGTTCGAGAATGGTCTTCACAAATTTCCAGTACTTCTCCACACTCGGAATGTTGCAACGCTCGTTGGGTGTGTGCGGTGAGCGCAGCGTGGGACCGAAGCTGACCAAATCCATGTGAGGACGCAAGGCACCAATTACGCCACATTCGAGTCCGGCGTGAACAACTGTCACGTTGCTCTCCTCGTTGAAGAGTTCGTGGTAGATGCCCTTCATGAGTTCGACAATCTCGCTCTTGGGGTTAGGCTGCCATGCAGGGTATTCGCCATCGGTTTCCACCTTCATGCCGGCCATTGAGAAGCAGCTTTCGAGTGTTTCGACGCAGCATTCGCGCATAGAGTCGCGTGATGAGCGGATAAGGATGAGGAATTTGGTGTGGCCTTCGCCAATCTCGACGATGGCGAGGTTAGACGATGTCTCGACAATCTCCTTGTTGTAAGGTATCATGCGGTAAACGCCATTGTGTACGGCGCAAAGCGCATCGACCAGGTTGTCCTGAATTTCGGCCGGTACGATGTAAGCAGGTAAAGCCACGTCCTCAACGTCCAGTTCGAGTGTTTGCTCAACAGGCTCGTACTCGTCTTTGAAGGTCTGGCGCCATTCGGCCACGACCTCTTTGAAAGCCTCCACATTCTCCTTAGGCAGTGTGAGCACTACTTCGGCCGAGCTTGGAATGGCGTTGCGCATATTGCCGCCCTTCCACTCAGCCAAGCAAGCTTCAAAGTTGGCAATGGCGTCCTGCACGAGGCGTGCCATGGTTTTGTTGGCGTTGCAGCGGCCCTCGTTGATTTCGAGGCCAGAGTGTCCGCCAAACAGCTTGTGGAGTGTTACCTTTACAGCGGCATCGTTGGTGTCAACCTCTTGAGGCTTGTACTCCAATGTGGCAGTCATGTTAACACCACCGGCAGAGCCAATAATCATTTCGCCTTCGGTCTCGTTGTCAAGGTTGAGCAATATGTCGCCTTCAATTACGTCGGCCTTCATGTGGTTGACACCATACATGGTAGTCTCTTCATCGGCAGTGATGAAAGCTTCGACGGGGCCATGCTTCAGTGTGTCGTCCTCCATCACAGCCATGATGGTGGCTACAGCCATACCGTCGTCTGAACCCAATGTGGTGCCTTTGGCCTTAACCCAGTCGCCATCAATATAGGTCTGTATGGGGTCGGTTTCAAAGTTATGGGTCGAATCCTTGGTCTTTTGTGGCACCATGTCCATGTGGCCTTGCAGTGTAACCATCTTGCGGTTTTCCATGCCGGCAGAGGCAGGCTTGCGCATAATGATGTTGCCGGCCTCGTCCTTAAAGGCTTTTACGCCTTTGCTGGCAGCCCAGTCGAGCAAGAATTTTTGAACCTTTTCGAGATGGCCCGAGGGACGGGGCACCTGCGTAAGCAAATCAAAGTTTTTCCAAATGGCCTGCGGTTGCAGGTTAGCAATTTCGCTCATGATGTTTATGTATTAAGAAAGTTTTTTACGATAGTTGACCCTTGCCCAACCAAATGCGCCGAGCAGTACGACAAGGGCCGTTTGTATGGTGTGTACCACCAGGGCAAACATGACTGCTTGCGGCTCGGCCACCCCGTAAAGCACCAGCATGGTTTTTACAGCAAAATGCCAGGGACCCGCTCCGTTGGGAGTGGGCACAAGCACGGCAAAGGTGCCAACACAAAATATGAGAAATGCCGCCCCGACAGATAATGAGGAGGTAAAGTCGAAACAGAAAAATGCAATGTAGAAGTGCAGAAAATAGCCAACCCATATCAGCAGGCTGTAAAACAAATATAAAGGCAGGTTGTGCACCTTGCGCAGCGACAAAACGCCCTCCCACACCTCGTGCAGCATGTCGCGCCCTTTTTTGAACACGGCAAAGCGGCGCACAACCACCAAGGTGGCAATGACTGCAGCGCAGATGCAGATGAGTGTGACAATATAGCCGGTGCCGGTAAAGCGGTGCAGAATGTCGTTGAGGTTGGTGCCCGTTTTGCACAAGAACTCCAAGAACTTGGGCAACTGCGACAAGAATGCCACGCCCGTGAAGATGAGCATAAGCAACGAGTCGACAAGTCTTTCGGTAACCACCGTGCCGAGCGATTTGGTGAACGATATGCCGTCACTCTTTTTGAGCGTGCCGCAACGGGTTACTTCACCCACACGCGGAATGACCAAGCTGGCAGCGTAGGACATGAAAATGGCGTCGGTGCAGGAGGTGCGGCGGGCATGCTCGCCAAGCGGGGCAAGGGCCATTCTCCATCGCCAGGCGCGTGCCATTTGTGGCAAAATGCCAAAGGCTAATGACAGCAGCATCCACCCCCAATTCATGTCATGCGTCACGCACTGCATGAACTCGTGCCAGTCGGTGGCGCGGTACATCCACCACAATATGCCGAAACCGAGCACAAATGGCAGTGATATTTGCAGTATGATTTTTAGCAGATGCTTCATTGTTAAGTAGTGAGTTGCGGCACTAAAGGCAGTTTACATTCAAATAAAATGCTTACCTTTGCAGCGTTATATCATGATGGGCAATGATGCTTCAGGCAGATGCCAGTGTGCATTGCACTATTATGCAAAAGTAGAAAAAATATATCAGATGAAGTCTGTACGTCCTAAAAAATTTCTTGGTCAGCACTTCTTGACCCACCTGCCTACCGCGCAGGCCATTGCCGACACAGTAGATGCGTGTCCTGACATACCCATTCTTGAGGTTGGGCCCGGCATGGGCGTGATGACGCAGTTCATCATTCCCAAAAAACGAGAGTTTAAGGTCGTGGAGATTGATTTTGAGAGTGTGGCCTACTTACGCGAACACTTTCCTGAACTTGAGGACAACATCATCGAGGACGACTTTTTGAAAATGCACCTCGACCACACCTTCGACGGCCGCCCGTTTGTGCTCACTGGCAATTATCCCTACAACATCAGTAGCCAGATATTCTTCAAAATGCTTGACTACCGGCACCTCATTCCTTGCTGCACGGGCATGATACAGAAGGAGGTGGCTGAGCGTTTGGCCGCCAAACCGGGCTGCAAGGCATACGGCATATTGAGCGTGCTGGTGCAGCTGTACTACGATGTGGACTATTTGTTCACTGTTGAGCCTGGGGTGTTTAACCCGCCTCCCAAGGTGCGCAGCGCTGTGGTGCGCATGACGCGTAACCAGGTTACGGCTCCCGATTGCGACGAGCAGTTGTTGCGGCGGGTGGTTAAAACCACTTTCAACCAACGCCGCAAAATGATGCGTGGCTCAATCAAACCACTACTTCATGAGCTCGACCAGCGTCCCGGGGTTGCCGCCCCCGACCACACGGCGTTTTTGGCTCAGCCGCTGCTCACCCGCCGCCCTGAGCAATTATCGGTGCAGGAGTTCATTGACTTGACAAACCAGGTTAGTGCACACTATGCACAGTGAACAGCGCAAGCGTGACAGTTTGAATAATAACAGAATATACCATATACATATTTTATGAAAACCTATTTGGTGACAGGTGCCGCAGGCTTTATCGGTGCCAATTACTTGAAATACATCTTGGCCAAGCATGATGACATTCGTGTGGTGGTGCTCGACTTGCTTACTTATGCGGGCTACCTCGGTACCATTGCCGGTGACATTGACAATGAACGTTGCTATTTTGTAAAGGGTGATATTTGCGACCGCGGGCTGCTTGACCGCCTCTTTGCCGAATACCGCTTTGATGTGGTAGTGAATTTTGCAGCCGAAAGCCACGTAGACCGCAGTATCGAGAACCCGCAGCTCTTCCTCAACACCAATATCCTTGGCACGCAGAATTTGCTTGATGCAGCACGCGCCGCATGGGTGATGGGTCGCGACGAGCAGGGCTATCCCACGTGGCGCCCGGGTGTGCGCTACCATCAGGTGTCAACCGACGAGGTGTATGGCTCACTTGGGGCAGAGGGCTTCTTTACCGAAGACACACCGCTTTGTCCGCACAGCCCCTACAGTGCATCAAAAACATCGGCCGACCACTTTGTTTGTGCCTATCGCGACACTTACCACATGCCGGTGAGCATCACACGCTGCTCAAACAACTATGGCCCATACCAATTCCCTGAGAAACTCATTCCGCTCGTTATCAACAACATTCTTGAGGGCAAGCGTCTGCCGGTGTACGGCAAGGGCGAGAATATTCGCGACTGGCTGTATGTTGAGGACCACTGCAAGGCCATTGACATGGTGATAACAAAGGGCGCTAATGGCTCAATTTACAATGTAGGCGGTCATAATGAACGTCAGAATATTCAGATTGTCAAAATCATCATACGCACCATTCACGATATCATGCAGCAGGAGCCGCAGTTCCGTGCCTTGCTCAAAAAGCAGGAACGTGGTGCCGATGGCCAAATCAGCATAGACTGGATTAACGATGACTTGATAACCTTTGTAAAGGACCGTCTTGGCCATGACCAGCGCTATGGCATTGACCCCTCAAAAATCAAGGCCGACTTGGGCTGGTATCCCGAAACCTCGTTTGAGGTGGGCATTGTAAAGACAATCCGCTGGAACCTTGAGCACCACGATTGGGTGGAGGCTGTCAGCGGTGATGACTATCAGCAGTATTACGAAAATATGTACCGCAACAAGTAAAGCAGACCTGTACTGCACAATAGAGATATGGTAACGCCCGGAAGCTCGTCATTCGAGACTCCCGGGCGTTACTGTATATGTTGGCAATGCAACTATGAATGAAGGGGGTTGATGCGTCTGAGAAAAAGTGTACAATTTGTACACAAAGATTTGCCCCCTCGCCGTCTGCCTACTTGTAAAAGAGTGCGTGTGTTTTTACTGCCATCTTACACTTTTTATGCGTAACAAG
>OASE01000255.1_pt1 | contig 16041 bp, 8 predicted proteins | sample 1494851 | NCBI WGS metagenome assembly OASE01 (sample SAMEA3360680, study PRJEB22359) | human gut metagenome | biome: ENVO:urban biome; feature: ENVO:human-associated habitat; material: ENVO:feces | place: Bangladesh | collected 2011 | reverse complement strand
GGAAGACGAACACGGATGAACTCCTGCATCACCGCCGTATCGCGATCCACCTTCACGGCTGAATCCCAAACCATGTCATCAACCACCAGTGCCAGTTCGCGGGCACTGACACATACAGAGAGCTTGGCAACATACTCTTCCAAGGTCTCCACATTATTAATATATATAGCAAGATGAAGCTCTTCCTGGCGGAGCTTCAGTAACGGAGTCTCGATTCTTGCTTCTTTTTGTACTAGCATATCCATCATTTTTAATTTTTGTAAACGAGCAGTGAATCAGAAGTAAACCAAACAGCATGAATAGTAAACGCACTTGACTTTGCTCTTTTTTTGTTGTATCTTTGCAACGTCTATCAGACAAAAACTTAATTATTAACCTTTTAACAGTTTGTTTTATGAGTAAGAGTTACAAAATTTCAAAGACAGTGGTCCACATGGGACCTAAGAAGGGTAAGACACTCTACAGCGTTCGCCCTTACAGTTATGGTACTTTGACCACCGAAGAGGTTGCTAAGCAGATCTCTATGGAGTCTACCGCTACTCCTGCCGACGTAAAGGCTGTGCTCGACCGCTATGCCTACTATGTGAAGGAGAACCTGAAGAAGGGTTACGACATCGAGCTGCTCGGCTTCGGCAAGCTTTACCTCCGCTTCATCACCAGCGGTGCCGTGGAGAACGAGAAGAATGCCAACGCCAAGCTCGTGAAGAGCCTCATCCCTTCCTTCCGTCCTGCGTATAGCCTGCTGAAGAACGGAAGCCGTGTCTATAACCTGGTTCCTGACAACATCGAACTCGTGAATTACGATGACGAGAAGAAGGAGAAGACACCTGGTGATTCCGACGGCGGCGGTTCTACCGGCGAGAACAAGAACCCGGGCTCGGGCGATAACACCCAGGGCGCAGGCGGTTCGGGTACTACGGGCGGAACAACGGGCGGCACCGACCAGGGTGGCGGCAGCGATGGTGATTCTTCTGACGTAGTAATCTAAAATCATCAATGCCTATGAATTTAAATGATGTTCCCAACAGGAAGATTTCCTGGACCAGTGTTCTCTATGCCGTGCTGCAGGCATTGATTGCAGCTCTCACGGCCTTGGGTGTCAGCTCGTGTGCCCAATGTCTCAAGTACTAATTCCTAAACACCTGATTTTTGCTTATGACTAAAGATCAGTTTCCTATGACGATTGGTGGGGAGATGGTCCGCAATGAGCGGACTCTCCTCACCAGAGTGGAGGACGGGCGATATATGATGTCGCCAGAGTCTGTGAAGTATCTCGTGCTGCATTGTTCTGCCACGAGATGCAACCGGAATTATCCGGTGGAGCAGTTGCGACGCGACCATCTGGCACGCGGTTTCCGTGACATCGGCTACCACTTTTATGTGCGAAAGGACGGCAGCTGCACGCAACACCGTTTCCTGCTGGAGGTTGGTGCCCATGCCCGCCCCTACAACCGCTGCTCGATAGGTATCTGCTACGAGGGCGGTCTGGACGAGAAAGGCAGACCTTCCAACACGCTGACTCCGGAGCAGTATTCCAGAATCCGTGAACTGCTTGCAGTCCTGAAGGGGCTTTTCCCGAAAGCCGAGATTGTGGGCCATCGGGATTTGCCGGGTACGACTCCCAAGGATTGTCCTTGCCTGGAGGCGAAAGAGATTTTTGGGACGTAGAACACGTGGCAAAAATACAAAAAAAATATGAGAACAGACTAATTATCCGAGTTTATTTTCAGAGAAATAAAAGAAATGGCATTAGGATATGGAAAACTCCATATTCTAATGCCATTTTATATTGAAGAACTTTCCCGGCATCAGGGGTTCCTGATGCCGCTTATTGGTTTCATTTATCTTCTATTATTTCTTCACAAACTTCACGGTTCTGGTCTTGCCGTTGCCATAGTTGACTACTGCGGCATAGACGCCCGGCTGCAATGAAGAGATGCTTGCCTCATTGCCATTTACATTCATCACGGTTCTTCCGCTTACATCAACGATGCTGATAGATGCGGCTCCGGCTGCAGCGAAACTGTTGCTGTCGAAGGCTATCACCTCGCTGGCATCATTGGCAATATCCTTGATACCGGTAGCCACCTTCTCTACTCCACCATAGAATCCGAGGTTGTCGAGGCAGAGTGCCTCACCCTTCTTGGAAACAATGTTGAAGGCCACGGCGATATTCTTGCCATTGTACTTGCCAAGGCTGATACCGCGAGTCTTTGGAGTAGTGTTCTCGTTGGAAATCTTTGCCTCAGAAGTATACCAGTAATCTGCAGGATTGGTAGAACCATCTGAAACCTTCACATTATAGCTGTCCAGGTTGCCATAAGCGTTGAATGAGTTCGCATCCCATGCAAAATAGGTATTCTCATCGGTAACCTTCACCTGTGGAAGAATAATCCAGCGGTCTGGTGTCGCACCATCAATCCAGGATGTACCTGCCAGAAGGTGTTCGCCCAGCATCTCGTGCTTGCCAAGGTTGAAGATACCCCAGCCCTGCTCGTTGAATTCCTCACCGGCATTAGGGTTCACAGTGCCCTTGTCGCCTACATAGAAGCTGAAGTCCTCAGGAATCTTGGCATCCTCGAAATCATAGAGGATGGCTGGTGTACCGAGTGATACAAACTCCTTCTCAATCACGTTGTTATCAGTAGAACTGTCATCAGCACTCTGAATCTCAATCTTCAGCTTGTGCTTGCCCTGTGGCAATCCTGCAATGACATCCTCGGCTGTGAAAGAAGTGATCTTCTGCGCCTTCATATCGAGGGCGATTTCCTTCTTCACCTCACCATCTACAGAGATGATGGCCTTACCCTCTGCATCCTTGATGCCTACATTCTGAACCTCGAACTCCACATTCTTGTCGTTAGGAGTGCGGGCATAATCGAATGGCTTGGAAATACTGTTGATACCCAGGTCGGATGCATCGCTGGATGCCTTGTAGAACTGTACATCGTCGATGGTGAGCCAGTTCTCATCCTTGTCGCTGAAGGCATAGAAGCCCAGATAGATGGTCTGTGGCTTGTCGAACTTGATTACCTTGAACGCCTCCTGGTAAGCACCCTGCTGAACGGTCTGCTCATCAATCTTGCTGGTCATATCGGCAGGGGTATTGCCATTACCATAATATACGCCCAACTTCTCGGTATGGCCGTCGGAACCGGAATACCAGTAGCGCAATACGTAGTAGCCAGCCTCTACCTTCACTGGGTCGAGAACTGCCCAGTCGTTGGCATTGTTCTCCTTATTATAATTATAGGCGAGACAGGTTACACCCGTGCGTGACATATTCATCCAAAGGCTTGAATACAGGGTCCAGACACCATCATCCTCATTGAGGTTGTAGTATTTAAACTGCACATTGTCCTCGTTAGGCTCAAATCCCCATGTGCATGGAGGAGTGAGGGCACCATTGTGGCGCACGACTACCTGACAGGTATCGTTGGCCATGTTGTAATCATCTGCATCGATGGAATAGACCTTGACATTGTAGTTGTGGCGTGGCTCTGAGAAATCTGCCTTGGTATTGAAGGCGTATTCCATGCTCTCGCCAGCCTCCAGGGTGGCATTCACATCCTCTACCACTGGCTCACGGTCGTCAATCTGATAAGCTACCTTGAAGTTCTTGCTGGCATCGTAGCCGATATTGGCAACCCTGATCTTCACGGTTTCTGCATCCGTAAGATTATCACCTGTTTGAGGGGCAAGCAGGTCGGTGGCCTGCAAATCGATTGCCTTGTCGATTTCAGAAACACTGAAGTTGCACATATAGAACTTCCACTGGTCGGCAGGACTGAAGCAGCGGAATCCTACATAAAAAGGCTCGCCTTCCTTGGCACTGTAGATGAATGATTCCGTGGTAGCCTGACCCTTGACAGCATCGTTGAGATTCTGAAGTTTCTTCAGGGCACTGACGGTTGGCTTTGAACCTGTGCGCACCTCGATTCTCTCACCATAGGTGGTACCATAGGTGGTATATTTCACCAGCAGGTTACCCGTTTTCTTTGGGGTAATGGCAGGAGAAACCAACCAATCGTCAGCTTGGTTCGTTGCCGAATAAGGGTAATAAACGTGTGACTGGCTTCCCTCGACATCGAATTTCCAGGTAGCACCATCTTCGTTGGCATCGATAACCGTCCATTTCTGGAACTCATCCTCCGTAGAGAAATCAGTCTTGTAAATGTCTTGTGCTGTTGCGGCAACAGTTGCGGCAGCAGCCATAAAAGTAAGTAGTACTCTCTTCATAAGCATAAAATGTTATTTATTCTGCAAAATTAATAGAATTGTGTCACTAATTAGCATATTCATCTAACATTTAATGTATTTTAAGACAAATACAATAAATTCACACTACAAATGCATTTTTCAAAGGAATTTGACATGACGTAAGCAGAAAAGTTGTATATTTGCACAATAAATGCGTCTGCAAGGAAAATCATATATCAACAACTGATAAGAACAGGCAGCAGATGCAGAGAGACATTTAACTTTTTATTCACCCTTTAAACTCCAGAATTATGGATAAAGGATACCTCACAATCATGGCAATGGCTTGCATATCACTGCAATGCTACGCTGGAAGCGGACAAGGAACCGCCGTCAACGACATTACTGTCGACAGTTTACAATACACGGTAGTGGATTCCACCCTCACTGCCACGCTTTATCGCTATAATAAGAAAGGTGATACTGCCATTATTCCAGCCACCGTGGACTATAATGGCAAGACCTATCAGGTGGTAAGCATCAGCAGCAGATATAATTCTGTGTTTTATGACACACATGACAACATCAGAAAGGTGAATCTGCCTGATGGCATCAAAGACATAGGCCACTATGCGTTCTATAATTGCCAAAACCTGGAAGAAATTGAGATTCCGGAATCAGTAAAGTCTATGGGAAACTACTGCCTCGGATACACCAATCTCAAACATCTGGTGATGAAACCTGTGAAATCGCCTACATTGGGGGAAGACTTTTTATACGGCACAAATCAGTTGAGAATCATCAATATTCCAGAAGGAAGCCTCAACAGCTATAAGGAAGTGGAAGGATGGAAGAACTATATCCTGCTGGCTGGCAAGGGCTTCAGCATCTCTGTGGATTTGGCTACACCGGGAGAACTGGGTAATGAAATCCTTAAGAAGACCGAGAATATCAGCGATGTCAACATATTGACCATCAAGGGTAAGCTCAACGACGACGATATCTACAATATCCAGAAGCGCATGCCTAACCTCGTAGAGATAGATCTCTCTGAGGTGGATATGGAAAACATGTCAGATTATCTGTTCGAATCGCGCCGTGGCCTCAAGAAGGTTACCTTGCCTAAGAATCTCAAGACCATCGGAAAAGGGGTATTCAGATACTGCGAGTCTCTTGAGAGTGTAGTCATTCCTGATGGTGTAACGAGCATAGGCAATTCTGCTTTTTATGGTTGTAGCAATATGAAGAGCGTTAAATTCCCAGAAGGTCTGATTAATATGGGAGATAATGCTTTCTATCAGTGCTATGCGCTGACCACATTAGAACTGCCATCTTCGCTGAAGACCATCTCTGGCGGAGCTTTTTATGAGTTAAGAAATTTGGCATCCGTCAGCATGCCGGAACAACTGGAAACCATTGGATATAATGCATTCGCACATTGCAATAACCTGAAGGAGATTTTAATTCCAAAGGGAACTCAAACGATAGGATCTACAGCATTCTACGGATGCAATTCATTGGAAAAGGTTACCATACCTGCCAATGTAACTGCCGTTAATAATGCTTTCGCTTCTTGCAAGAATCTGAAAGAAGTTACTTGTCTGGCACTGGTACCTCCACAGGTTTGGGATGAAAATCCTTTCAATGGAGGCATGGACATGAGTAAGCGAACCCTCTATGTGCCTACTTTCGTGCTCAATGTCTACAAGCAGACGCGGGGCTGGGATGCATTCACCAATATCAAGGCAACAGATGAACTTCCTGAAAGTATGAACATCTGGAAAGAATTTACGCTTAACCTGCCAGACTCTCTCCCTGCAGACTACAAGCCTAGCATGCTGATTGATACTTATGATGGAAATGGCGGAAGCCTGACCGTGAAGGGAAACAGTATGCTGTCACTCAGCAAGTTTGACTTTACATACAATCCAAATTACTACATCAATCAGTCAAGCTCAACCAGTGCAAATATCCACGGAACCCTCATCAACGAGGCTACCATGCGTGCCGACAGTATCAGTACTAAACTGTATGTGCCTAAGCAGCGCTGGGTCTTCCTCTCCATGCCATTCAACGTGAAGGTATCAGATTTCCAGTGTCTCACCGATGAGACGCAGTGGGTAATCCGCAAATACTCAGGACTGGCACGAGCCAACGAGCAGAAGGAGAAGACCTGGCAGAACATGACAGCCGACAGCATCCTGCATGCACACGAAGGCTACATCCTGCAATGCACCAACAACGATGGCTGGAATAATCATGTACTCTTCCAATTCAAGGCTATCAACGATGCAGAGAAAAACAATCTCTTCGCATCAACCGACCAGAAGATTGAACTGAAGGAATATCTGTCTGAGTTCTCTCATAACCGCAGCTGGAACCTCATCGGCAATCCATATCCATGTTATTTCGACACCCGATTCATGGACTTTGGCGCCCCTATCACCACCTGGAACATGAGCAACTCTACCTACGAGGCATATTCTCTGGTGGATGACAACTACATCCTCTGGCCAGGAGAAGCTTTCTTCGTTCAGCGCCCTGTGGACCAGGCTGAGATTACCTTCCTCGCAGAAGGACGCCAGCACAACAGGAATGTAAGAGACATTGAGGAAACACGTGCCAAGATGCAGACCGGCAACGCAGCACGCCAGGTTTACAACCTGACGCTTACAGGCGAAAACACAGCCGACCGCACACGTATCGTCATCAACCCGGAGGCAGAAATGAGCTATAACGCAACCCATGATGCAGGCAAGATGATGAGCGAGGAAACACTGTCGGCTCAGCTCTACTCCATCGAGAGCGATGCCGACTACGCTATCAACGAGCGACCTATCGGCAACGGCATCATCCAGCTGGGAGCAAGATTCGCACAGGGTGGCGACTATACCATCAGTCTGATGGATGCACCGGAGCAAGCCGTACTCCTGGATAAGCAGGAAGGCAAGGAAATCACCCTCGACGAGACTGGCTATCGCTTTACAGCAAAGGCTGGTGAAAGCAGAGACCGATTCTGTCTTATCCTTCGTGGAAACACCACGGGTATCACCACCCTGGATGCCAACACGGGCAGCATCCATATCAGCACCCAGGCTGGCTGCATCCATGTAACGGCAACTGCCAAGGAAGACATCAAACTCTATGGTGCAGACGGAAAGCTGCTGAAGAACCAGAATGGAACAGAAGCTATCTTCAATGTGCCAGGTGGTTTGTATATCATCAAGGTGGGCAACGTAACCCAGAAGGTTACCATGGTAAAGTAGTAATATAGTACTTAAAACGAAGAGACATGAAACACAGGATATTATTCATGCTGTTTCTATGCTTGGCACAACTGCCTCTATGGGCACAAAGCAGCGACTATAACCCTGCCAACCCTGGAGACCCGCAGGTGCCAATCAGGAAATACAGCCTCAAGCTAAAGGCTTCTCCAAGCAACGGCTGCAGCTTCAACTACGCTTCAGAACAGAAGTGGGAAGCCAGCAAGCAGATTTACGTGGAGGCATATCCGAATTCAGGCTTCCAGATGGTGGCATGGGTTTGCGGCAAGGACACCCTGAGCAGAGAAAGAGGGTTCTACTATACAATGCCTGAAAGAAACGTAGAGTTAACGGCTCTGCTGAAATACAATCCGCAAAATCCGGAGAACCCGGAAGAAATGAATACGAAATATACCGTGCAGTTGACGGCTTCCCCTGCCAATGGTGGAAGCTTCAACTTCAGCAGCGACCGCTTCACGGCAGGCAGCAGCATCGACCTGTATGCTTATCCAAACAATGGATTCGTGTTCAGAAAGTGGATGAGCGGAGATTCCGTCATCTCGAATGAGCAGAGTTTCAGATTCGTGGTTCCAAAGAAGAAAACGCAGCTTACTGCCATCTTTGAATACGATCCGCAGAATCCTGACAACCCGAACAAGAACTATTGGAACAAGGAACTGGGCGAAGTAATCGTGGATGACTTCAAGCCGGGAAATCTGAGCAGAAGTATATGGAGTGCCATCAACGGCGCCAACACGTCGGACGTGCAGATGATTACCGTGGCTGGCAAGATGAATGACTACGACTTCGGCGTGGCAAACGAATTCAGCAATTGTACCTTGCTGGATATCAGCAGAGTGACTGGCATTACGGAGATTCCGTCATACGCCTTCGACAACACCAACCTGGAGTCGGTATGCCTTCCTGCCAGCATCGAGAAGATTGGCTACAACGCATTCGCCTATGACAGCCGCCTGTCGTCGGTAACAATCTATGCCATGACTCCGCCTAGCGTGGACGAAAAGGCATTCAGAGACACAGGCGAGGGACTCGTGGTATATGTACCGGCTTCGTCACTGCCGCTCTATCAGGAGGCAAATGTATGGAAAGACTTCACCCTGCTCCCTATACAGGACGACATCCATTCTCTCGCCGTATCGCTGCCGGAAGGCATCGATACCAAACAGTATGAGCAGATGTGGATTGAACTGACCAACACCAAGAGTGGCCAGAAGATGCACTATGTGATGACCAACCGCACCACCTACACCTTTGCCAACCTCATCAAGAACACCTCCTGGAACGTTACCCTGCGCAACCAGCGCGGCGATGTATTCGCACAGTTGAATGATGTGGAGGTGAAGGATGAAGATGTGAACGTAACGTTCAAGGATGTGGCGATGCCGCAGGATCTGAATATCAGCGTGACAACACCTGACGGAAATGACGTTACCAACCAGGTGCAGGTGACCTGGCTCGACGAAACCGGAAGCTATCTGGCGCAGACTGGCAACATGAGCGGACTGCTTGCAGGCAGCAAGCTGAGCTATCGTCTTGCACTGTCACAGGAACTGGCAATGGAATATACCATTCCTGCGCAAACCACCTATACCGTGAAGGAGAATGACAATGTCATCAAACTGCAGCTCAATCCTCTGCAGACTGTGAAGGTAAGCGGAAAGGTGAAAGACCTGGTGACCCGAAACGCACTGGATGGAGCTACCATCAGCGCATCGCAGACCTTCGGAGGAAAATATACGAAGACCATCAGCGGCAAGACCAATGCGCAGGGCTGCTACGAACTGGAACTGAGCAATGTGCCTACCTCCATCACCTTCAATGCCAGCGACTACATCAGCCAGAGCAGCACGTATGAAAACCTGGCTGCATCAAAGGAAGAGAAGGTGGACTTGGGGGAGATTGCACTGAAACCGATATCGGGAGCCACCATCAACCTCAGCTTCAACTACAGAAAATGTGAGAATGGCAACGCAGGAGAAGGAAATGCACAAAACTGGTTCAGCGATTACAACAACGTAATATTCGGCATCTACAACAAGACCCAGAAACGCACCATCAGCCAATACAACGTGCAGTATCCGCAGATTGTGCTCCTGGAGGAAGTGAACGAAGGTGACGTGCTGGAAATTACAGCCACCAGCAAGACATCGGCATTCATGCCAACAAGCAGCGTGGCTACCATCGACGGCCAGATGAAGGCAAACACCAACATCAGCATCGTAGAACTGGGCAAGATTGAAGCCTCCTACGGCAAGAACTTCAATGGGGCCGTGGTAGGTTCGCTCTATGATGCAGCAGGAAAACTGGTAAAGACTTACGACTACAGCAATGCTTCGCTCACCATCAGCAACCTGACAGACGGTTACTATACCCTCATCAGCATGGGAAGCAGCAAGCTCTTCAACACCATGTATGAGCTGCAGCAGCTGAAGCAGAGCGGACTGAAAAGCGGAAGCGACTACGTAGAAACATCCGTAAAGGTGGAGAGCGGAAACATTGCAAAGGTGGTAATCGACCAGATTCCTACTCTCAACGAAAGCAAACTTTACTATACGGGCGAGAACACCTCGTTCACCGTAAACAAGCAGAGCATCGTGGCTGGCAATTACCTCACCCTGACGGGTAAGATAGACTTCAAGCTGGCTTATGCCAAGAAGGTGAGCAACGTGAACCTGGTGGTTGATATTCCTGAGGCATGCTCGTTCGTGGAGAACTCAGTGATGGTGGGCAATACCACCAGCACTTACTCGCTGGAAGGCAACCGACTCACCATCCCGATGGCACGCTATACCGACCGCGTGAGATTCTGCGTAATTCCTACCCTGGGTGGAGAATACGCACCAAGCGCCATGGCACAGTTTGATATCAATGGCAAAACCGTGACTCAGCCTATCGGCTCTGCCACCTATACCGCCAAGGATCTATCCATCAACGTGCCTGCCACCGTGGCTAAGACGCAGATTGCCGTAAGCGGTACAGCCGTGGGCAGATCAGAAATCCTCATTTATGACGGCGATGTTCTCATCGGCCAGACCACATCTCTGGCTAACGGCATGTGGAACAGCAAATGCGAACTCAACGATGCGTACAACCTATCACGCCACAACATCTTTGCCAAGGTAACCACCAGGCAAGGTGTGGAACTCCGTTCGGAGACCAAGGAATGTCTGTACGACGAAAATGCAATAGAGGTAAAGACGGTAACCATGTCGTTCTACAACGGATGGATGCGCAAGAACCTGGAAGTAACATTCGACTTCGAAAACAACAAGACGAGCGAAAGTTCATACCAGTTCTACACCGGTACTGACTTCACCTTCGTAGCCGACCTGACCAACAACGACACTACCAAGGTAAACGGTGTCACCTTATTTATATATACGAGCGGCAACGAAGTAAGACCTCTTGAGGCGAAGTACGACAAGAAGCGCGACAAGTGGATAGCCACCAGCAAATTTGAAAGCGACAACCTGCCTGTAAATATCAGTGCCAAGATTGATGCAGAAACCTCTGCCATACTCGACATCGAGCAGTGGAAAGAAATGGTGGGCAGCATCAATAACCTGATAGAAAACTACAGGAAGAACGGAGAAATCATCAAGACTCTCTTCAATGGTGACGAGCCGCTTTCTGATGAAGAGATGGCACAGAAACTGGAAGAGCTGGGACTGGATGCTACCCATGAGGTGGATATCAGCGATATACAGACCGCCATCGCCAATATGAGCGATGAACAGCTGGAGCAGTTCCTGGAAAAGGAATACCAGTCAAAACTCTCTACCAGCGATTCGCTGCTGAAGACGCTCACCGCATGGCAGGAATTACTCACCTTCGACCCTACAAAGGAGTGTGAATTTTCATTGTCAAACGGTGCCACCCTCAAGCTCAAGAAGAGCGACGGATACAGCAAGGAGAAACTCCTGGAAGACGGATTCCAATGCTATGCATTCAATGACTCCAGCGAAGTGTTCATCAAGACACTTGCCAACCAGGAAACCTATGTGGACCTGAAGCGAGGCATCTACCTGGAAATTACAACATCAGCAACATCTGAAAAGAATCTCAACCTGGCAAAGAAGGACGGAGACAAAAAGGGATTCATCCAATATGCACAGGAAGGAATCAAGCAGATCAATGATGTAGTAGACAAAATCAACAAGATGTTCGGCAACCTGTTGGAAAAGGCCGGACAGGCTACCAAGGTGCTGGAGAACGCCATTGAGGAAATTGAATTCCGCCTGGCAAAAGCTGACTTCTACATTGAAGCTGCCGGCAAGAAAGGCATGAAGGGCGAGGTGCTGAAATGGAAGGTTGAAAAGCTGCTTCTGCAGAAAAACCTGTTCCTGGCCAAGGATGCGCTGAAGACGGCAAACGGCTGCTTCAAGCGACTGTTCAAGGCTTTACCGGTGGTAGGCTACCTGGCTGCAGCTGCCGACCTGATTAGCGACATGAATACCCTCATCACGTATTATAAGGCTATACCTGATCCATGTCCGGAAGACCAGATCAATGCTGATACCTATAAGTCACAATGCTTCTTCCTGGGAGGAACAGTCATTGCGTTGGCTACTGCCGACCTGGTGGGTTCATTCACCTCTGATGCAGAAATCGTGGCTGGCATCGTAGGCTCCTTTGCTTCTGCCGGAATTTCACTGGCTGGAACCGTATGGGGAATCGTACAGAAAGGTGTTGTCAAGCTGGCAAGACTCGCTTTTGACTGGGCGGTTGACAAGCAGATAGAGAATCTGGGTAAGAACATCGCAGCACTGAAGTGCATACCACAGGGACTCAACCCAATCCCTCCTCTGCCACCATTCGACCCGCTCAACCCTATCCACGACCCATCGGGCTATGTTTACGAAGCTGTGGCTAGCAACAGACTGCAAGGTGTTACCGCCACCTGCTACTACAAGGAAACCGTGGAAGATATGTATGGCGACCTGCACGAGAACATCGTGAAGTGGGATGCAGAGGAATATGCCCAGGAAAATCCTCTCTTCACCGACGAAAATGGTATGTATCAGTGGGATGTTCCACAAGGTATGTGGCAGGTGAAGTTTGAGAAGGATGGATACGAAACTACTCATAGCGAGTGGTTGCCTGTGCCTCCTCCACAGCTCGAGGTCAACATCGGAATGAAACAGAACGTACAGCCTGCCGTGAAGATGGCAAAGGCATACGAAGACGCAGTGGAAGTGGAGTTCGACAAATACATGATGCCTGAACTTCTTACCACCGAAAACCTCATCGTCATGGATGGAGAGAATGCCGCAAAGGCACAGATAAAGCTGCTCAATGCGGAATCTGCATACGCTGACGAAAGCGAAATCTATGCGTCAAGAATCAGAATCGAAGCAGAGAAACCTTTCGAAAACAAGGACATCACGCTGATGGTAAGCAACAGGGTAAAGAGTTATGCAGGCATACGCATGCAGGACGATTACCAGCAGAAGTTCACCATCGAACCTGAGGTTCGCAAGATTCTGTGCGACAGTACGGCAACTATCGGATACGGACAGAGCGCAGTAATCAATGTGGAAGTTCTCCCTGCATCTGCAGCAGCCGGAAAGACCCTGCTCGTAACCTCATCTTCGGGTATGATAGCCCACACCGAAACGACAAGCATCACGCTTGGAGAAGACGGAAAGGCTGCCATCGAAGTATCGGGCGAACTGCCAGGAACAGCTTCGCTCTTCTACACCATCGATGGCTACGAACTGGAAGCTAGCACGATGGTGAAGGTGGAACAGCTCGACCAGCAGCTGGTGGCCACTCCTACTGCCAACATCGCTTCAGGATCGGCAGTGAACAAGGGTACGGCTATCACACTGGCATGTGCTACGCAAGGAGCTACCATCTACTATACTCTCGACGGCTCATGCCCATGCCTCAATACAGAGGCAAGAAAGGTATACGACGGTACTCCTATCATCATCGACGAAACCGTAACCATCAAGGCGATGGCAACGGAAGAAAGCATGTACGACAGTGATGTGGCTGAGTTCACATACGTGGTAGATTCAACCAGTGGTATCAGGCAGATTACCTGTAACGAGGATGACAAGACTGACAAGACTTTCGATACCACAGGCAAGCAGGTTTACAAGAACACCAAGGGTATTCTTGTAACAAAGAGCAAGAAATACATCAATAAGTGATACGACACCCGGCATTACTTATCGGAGTAACTGAGAATATCAAGACCATTGCATCATTCTGGAATGCAATGGTCTTTTTGTTGTCATATATGATTACGGATATTACTATTTGAGAAAAAGAAAGCCTTATTTTAATAAAAACATACTAAAAAGTAATATTTTAAGCGCATTTTATAAGGAAAATCTTTTTTTTTATGTACCTTTGTATTCGGTTTAAACATTTATCATAATACTTATCATATCAGTATGAATAATATCAAAAACATCAAAGCAAAGGTTCTGCGAGTAGATGAAGAAGAACACAAGTTCGTCATCGAAGTGGAAGACAGAATTTACAAGGTGGCACAGGTTGACTTCCAGAGAAGGCAACCCGCGCCGGAAACACTCAACTGCCTGATGATTACCACCCATCTGGGTAAGGTTTTCATCGCACAGGACATTGAACACCTCATGAGAAAAAACTACAAGGAAAACGACGAGGTGAACTTTAAAATCAAGATGGCACTGGGCAACTTCTACCATCTGGAAGATGAGTTTGGCTTCACTGCCATGCTCAAGAGAGACACGGTGATCAATGCCGCACTCACCCCTATGGTAAAATGCCGCATCCTGAAATTCCACCAGAAATACATGGACGTGCAGCTCGTGGAAGTACTGGGTGCCGACAAATCGGAATTCTCACTGTCTGAAAAGGAATTCTATGATATCATAGGCGAGGAAAACTGGAATACGCAGGAATTCAGAAACCTGATGCTCGGAGATACTCCATCCGACATCTTCGACCTGGAATGCCACAGATGGATTGCAGGACTCTCTGACTCCCTGAACCAGGACGAACTGCAAATCCTGCTCCGACAGATACATAGCCGCTGCCTGGAAACGCTGGAAAGCGAAAATCTGCTGCCACGATGCAAGGAAGCCGAGCGCATTCTGCTCGAACAGCGCTTCACGGATGTCATCGAGCTGCTCTCCTACTATATACAAGCCATTGAAATCCTGAGAAAGGGAAAGGCGGAAGATACCATCAGCCAAATCCTCTCAACCCTATCCACATGCGCCTATATTTATCATCCGCGCAAGCAATTCTGCATCATGCAGTGTATCTTCATGCTCGACTTCTCCATCATGGAGAAACTCATCGATTCCATCTTAACCACCATCAGAGGACAGGAAATGTATCTATGGAACAGAAAACCATTCCAGATGCAATGGATCAAACTGCTACAGGGATACGTGGACAATATCTATAACCAGACCGACCGACTCACCAGCGACATCCATACCAAGGAGACGATGATACAGGTGCTCACCATCGAACTGATTCTGGGCAGACATGCTACCCATAAGATTTACGACAGTTCGCTGAACCAGGCACTGCTCTACCGACTGGTCTCGCTCATGAACGTGAGCGATCCGAACAAGACCCTGCAGAAATCATTCCTCTCGCTCTTCACGCAATCGGAATTCGATGCCGCCCTGCCATACAACAGCGACGATGCCTTCGTGCTTTCCAACATGCTCTGCTCGCAGGAGAACGAAACCGTGGAGAATATCGAACCGGCTAAATATGAAAGCGATCTGGCTCTGCTCACCGTAAACGAACAGGCCATCACCATCCAACCCAAGAATCTGGATAAGGAAAATCTCTACCTGCCCCTGTCGGCACGCATGGGACTATGGCATGGACTCTCCGTACGACTCGACGAAAAGCCTCCGGTGAACCTGCGCGGAAAGGTGGGAACCACCATCGAGCACTTCAAGCAGCTGTGGGAGTACATCAACGACTCGCTCTTCTCCAAAAAGCGAAAGACTTCCAGAAAGCAGAACAAGACACTCTATATAGATGACGAAACGGATATCATCATCACAAAGAAGATTGCAGGCGACATGATGTTTGAATGCAAGGTGGTGGAAGACGGATACGAGGGAACGGGTACGCTGGATGTGCTGAACGACGTGGTGCCTTTCTTCCCTGGCGATGTCAGCATGCAGTCGTTTGAATACCAGGGCATGCCGCTCCTGCTGCGTGCCTACGTAAAGAATGTGAAGAGCGACGGAACCTATGAGTTTGCCATGCGCGACATGATCAGCGAATATGAGGACGACGTGAGAGTGAACGACCTGTTCTACAACTCCCGACTCACCTGTCTGGTTTTCAGTCAGGTTCCGGGTCTGACTAGAGTACCTGCCGTGAGCAGCGAGGGTTTCTCCGTATCCGTTGCGCCTGCACCGGGCATGACGGTAGAAGACCTGAGACGAGGCATGGTCGTGGAGGTGGACAACATCACCGAGGGCAGCAGCGACTATCTCTATGGCACCTTCCTGCGCGAATCGCCGGAAAGCAGATTCAGTCTTGCCGAAGCCTTCCACAACCTGATGCTCGGCTATGCCAACCACGA
>OASE01000246.1_pt1 | contig 16314 bp, 11 predicted proteins | sample 1494851 | NCBI WGS metagenome assembly OASE01 (sample SAMEA3360680, study PRJEB22359) | human gut metagenome | biome: ENVO:urban biome; feature: ENVO:human-associated habitat; material: ENVO:feces | place: Bangladesh | collected 2011 | reverse complement strand
GGAAGTAGAAATATTTTCTAATCAAGACCTTCTCCAATTCTCCAAATGGTTATTGATTGCAATCAACGCTTGCTTTTTTGCTGATATTGACATTTTTGCAGATGGTGTTTTCTATTATATCTGCAGAAAATGCCATTTTCTTGTCGGTACAGGATATGTTTTCGAAGGTGAAGTGGGAGAGGCGATACTTGTCGCTTGTGCCCACATCGAAGAAGTTGTCGCAGTCCATGCGGATGTTCTTCATCGTGATGTTGTTGCACTGGCTCAGAGGCATGTCCTCTCTGTCGCCAGGCTTGAAGAACTGAGTCCATGGACGAATGGTAAGGAAACTTCCTGTGGTTCCGCTGATATTGTCGACTGTGACATACTCGTAATGTTGCGGTGTGTCTGGACGCAGTTTGAGCCATAACACGCGCTTGGCATTCTTTACGGTGATGTCGCGAAGCACGATGTTGCGGTCGCTCACGCTCTCGCTTCCTAAAGTGAGGCATCCATGAACCTTGCCGTAGTTGCAACGCTGTATCAAGACATTGTATACCGGTCCGTTCTCGGGTGACTGGTCTGCCCATGTACCTTTTCCTCCCTTGATGGCAATAGCATCATCGTTGACACTCATGTAGCAGCCTTCCACCAGCACATCATGACAAACATCTATATCAATGGCATCGCTGCTGGGAGCCCTTAATCCCTGAGTAGGAGCGAAGATGTTGCAGTCGAGAAACCGCACATGGTCGCAGCGATAGATGTGATTGGTCCAGAAAGCGCTGTTCTGCAAATGCACGTCCTGAAGAGTCACGTTCGAGGAATTGCTGATGTATACGAGTCTTGGACGCTGTGCATCCTTGTTGGTGCAACGGCTGTTCCACTGACGTCGAATCCAGAACTCTTCCCAATAATGTTTGCCATTTCCGTCGATGGTTCCCTTTCCGGCAATGGTGAAGCCATCGCAGTGGTCGGCATTGATGAAGGCGGAGAAGTATTTGCAGGTCTCGCCTTCGATGCGTGTCGTGAGTATGGGGAAGTTGACGATGCGGTCGCTTGCCTTCAACTTGCCTCCTTCGGATAGGAGCAGATGAGTCTTGGGACGGAAGAAGAGGGCGCCACTGAGGAAAGTGCCTTCCGGAATGACGACGACGCCTCCTCCATTCTTTGAGGCGAGGTCGATGACTCCCTGTATGGTGCTGGTCTGCAACAAAGTACTGTCATTCTTAACTCCGTAATCGGTGATGACATACTGTTTGCCCAAGGTGTCTGTATTCACTTTTTGGGCCTGCAGGAACCAAGTGTCCATCTTCGTGCCGTCGGGCCAGAGCTCTGTCTTAGCCTTCCTTGCCTTCTTCTGCTTCTTGGAAGCATTGGCGCTCAGTGGCATGAGCGCCACCAAGCAAGCCAAGACATATAGATATACTCTCATGTATTTTATCTTTTTATTTTTTTCTTCTTGGAAGCATTGGCGCTCAGTGGCATGAGCGCCACCAAGCAAGCCAATACATATAGATATACTCTCATGTATTTTACCTTTTTACTTTTTTACCTTTAAAAGTTTGTAGTATTCAGCAGCACCCAACAGGAGGCATCCTGTGCCGTAGTCCTCGAAATCGGGAACAGACGTATAGGTGACAGGCTGTCCAGCCGATGGGTCCTTGCCAGTGCCCTGGTTGTAACCGATGAAACCATCTTCATGAACCGATGCAGCCAGCGCCTTCCATGCCTTGTCCATAGCTTTCTGATAAGTGGCAGCAGGCAGAATGCCCTGTCTCACGCCCCATGCCATGCCGTAGAGGAAGAGACCTGTACCCGTCATTTCAGGGCCGCCATAGTTGGCAGGGCAAACGAGGCTTACATTCCAGTATCCATCTTCGCGCTGGCATTTCAGCAGAGCTTTGCTCATGTTGATGAAGTCTTTCTTCAGATATTGGTAGTTCTTGTCGTTGGCAGGCAATGTCTCCATCACGCGAACCAAGGCTGCGTAAACCCAGCCATTGCCACGGCTCCAGTAACAGTTGCTGCCGTCTTTCTCCTTGTAGGGAGGAACGTAGTCCTTGTCTCTCCACCACAAACCTTCCTTCTCGTTGAACAGTCCGCCTGCCAGTGTGTCGCGTGTCCACTTGTAGGAGTTCATGGCATAGTCGAGATACTTTTTCTCGCCGCTGACTTTTGCATATTTTGCATATATAGGCATAGCCATCTGTATGGCGTCGATCCATGTCCAGTAAGAAACACGGTTGGATGCAATCTGATGGTCGAGGTTTGCCTTCACATGACTTAAGTCTTTCTTTCCTTCGCTCTGTACGTAGCGGTCGATGTAAACCTGCATGCAGCACTGGTTGTCGGCATTGTCGTTGGTCTCTCCGCTGCGAGCCTGCCACTTGTGATAGTCAGCCCAGCGATCTGTATAGTCGAGATATTTCTGCTGAGGGTCAATCTCGTAGAGTGCCATGAGTCCCTCGTAGTACACGGCGCGTGTCCACAGGTTGCTGGTACGTACTCGTTTGACAAAGGTATCGAGTGTAGGGTCGCTGTACTTTGCCATGAAATAGTTGTTGGTGCGATGAGCCACCTCCATGATTTCTTTTTGCAGGTTTGTTACGTTTCTATGAACTTTCTGGGCTGAGGCAAAGCTCATACCCATGAGTACACAGAGTGATGTTAAGATCAGTTTTTTCATTTGTTGAGTTGTTTATTTGTTTTGTTGTTTATTCAGTTTATGTCTGTTTTTACTTCCACCAGCTTGACGGTGCTGTTGAGTCCGCATGGCACAGGTTCCCACTTGTCGTAGGTGGTTTTCTTGTAATTGATATCTACGACGTTGATTTCCTTCATCTTGCGCCATTTCACACCTTCGCGGTCGAGTGCAGCAATGCGGTTGGCAGGCAGGTTGGTCACTTCTATGCGGATGGTGTTCTTGCCCTTCGACAGTGCATCCTTGCAGTGGAGAATGTAAGGCACAGCCCAGGCGCAGCCTATGTAATGGCCGTTGATGTAGACGCGGGCACTTTCGCGCACGTCGCCTAAGTCGATGCTCCATTGTTTCTTGGCTTGCTCTTTCGACAGCTTGAACGTTGTCTCGTAGACGCCAGTTCCCATCGTCACCTGGGCCTTGTCGCTGAGGCTCTCCCATGTCTTGAGACCCTGCAGGCTGAAGGTTTCCTCTACCTTGGGTGCTTCCTCAGTGAAGGAGAGCTTCCAGGTGTTGGCGGTGAGGTCGATGCTTTCACCCTTGTCTATGGTTTGAGGTTCGGTCTTTGCCATGCGCAGTTTCTTGTCTTGCAACCAGGGTGCCGACTCTTTCTGTGCACTGAGGAGGATTCTGCTTTCGCCACTTTTGAGGTTGATATCCAGTTCTCCGCGTTCGTTTATCACAGCAGCATGGTAAGATCCGTTCATAGGATTGTACCACAGCGCAGCGTTCTCTCCTGTAGCAATAGGTACTTGGGCCTTGATATCGTGGTCGGTGAGGTTGGCGATGAAGTAGTGATGACCGTACTTGTTGTTGCGTCGTATCAGCTTCAGTCCATATAGTTTTCTCATCATTTCAGGGTTGGCAGCCTTTGCCATCGCCTCAGTGTTGTCGCCCTTGATAATCTTGGCTCCTTGCGCCTTCAGCTGCGAGATGTGCTGTATCACGTCGCTTGGCATGATGTTGTTGCCGGGAATGACCAGCGCCTTATATCGTGTTCCGGCAGCCGTCTCTATCATGCCGTTCTTATAAGTACACGAGCGCAGATATTGGTCGCTGATGTAGTCGCAGTCGAATCCGGCCTTGTCGATATCGAGGATGCACTTGATAAACTCGGGAGCCTTCTTCGCCATGCCGTGAATGTCGAACATCATGAGCCATTTCTTGGTATTGGTGCGCCACATGTCTCTTACGGGCAGATACACCAAGAAGTCGTTGTCGGGCTGTCCCCATTGCAGATAGGTTTGACAGTGGGTGATGTATTTCATCAGTTCGGGCGCATCGCGCCAGATGCTGTTGGTGGGGCTCATGTCGATGGAAGCATAGAATTTCCATCCTGGCCATGTGTCGTTCTTTGGCGAATAGGCTGTGCCGTGGAAGAACATGTGGTTGACACCGGCACAGAACATCAGGTCCATATCGGGTTTCATCTGACTCAGTGACGTGCGGAAGTGCTCGGTGAGCCAGGTGAAAGTCTCGCTTGATGTATATTTCTTGCCCGTGATGTGGGCAGCCGAAGGAGCATATTTCAGCATGCTCAGGTCGCTGAAGTTGGGACGAGTCTTCCCCGGATCCTTGCGCAGGCCCTTGATGCCGAAGTCGGTCAGTCCGAAGCCTTCTATCTCAGGAATGTCGACAGCCGCATAGCAGTCAATGAGGTTGGCGGGTGAGCCGTGCGCCTGGTTGCGTGTGATGGCTCCGTGCTTGTGTGCCCATGCTGTCCATTGTTTGGTGAAATTGTGCAGCAGCATCTCTCCCAGGGTCTCGCGATAATCGCTCACAACGATTGCGTCGCCATCCAGGAACTCGGGGAACTTGTCCTGCAATTTGTAGCCGTGCATATTTTCGAACTCAGTCAGCAGGGTAGGAGTCCAGTTGGCGCCATACACTTCGTAGCTGTCGTTGAAGAAAGTATGTGGAAAAGGTGTTCCCGAAGCCGTAAAGGCGCTGTCGATGTGTGCCAGATAATGGGCTACGGCAGTAGAGTCGAAGTGGTCGATGACGTAGCCTTCGCCTCCAGGCGCAGCACGCTTCACCATCTGTCGGGTGCGGCTCTCGTAGAGTGCGATGACGCGTTTCTTCTTGGTGGCTCCCGCCACAGGATAAGCCTCGATGACTTTCAGTTTGGCGAAGTCGCGCTCTTTCTCAGGCAGGGTGAAGTTGATGTCCATGAGTTTCTTCTTGACATCTACAATGGTGTCGACGAAAACAGCCTTGCAGGCAGCCTCGCTCAGTGGAACCCAAGGTCCGCCGAAAGGCCATCCTGTTCCTGTAGCCATATCGGTCTCAATGCCCAATTCCTTGTCTTTCTTTTCCACGAATCTGAGCATCTCCATCCATCGTGGCGAGAGGTAAGGTATGTCGTTCTTGTCGTTTCCCTGTACGCCATAGAGTGGAGTTATCTCCACTGCGCCTATGCCAGCCTTGGCATATTGGTCGAGATTCCATCCCAAGTTCTCCTTGTCGACGGCCGATCCCATCCACCACCATCTTATACCAGGTTTGGCTTCCTGTGTGGGGGAAGGCAAGAACTGAGCCTGTGCGCTGACTGCTGTGAGCAGTGCGCAGGTGAGGCATGTTGCAATAAGTCTTTTGCGTTGTTGTCTGATCATATCGATTATAATAGCCTTTAAGTTTTTATTTCTTTTGCAAAGATAGGTATAATTGTTCAATAAAGCATAAGAAATCGTCCATAAAGATGTAAAACCGTACAAAAGCGAGGGGTGTATGATTGTGCTGTCGGAAATTTTGTTTATCTTTGTACACACCTGCTTGGGATGCCTATATTAATAGGTACGCGAGACATAGGCAAGCCATGCGGCTTGGACGAGACAGAAAGTCGTAAATCCAACAGAAAAGAGACTTAACCAAGGCTTGAATAAAATATAAAACTTGAATAATAAGAAACCATCAACCAACATGAAACAAACTAAATTAAAAACTTTCGCAGTCGTATCGGCTTGTATGATGGGAATGTTGTCCTCGTCAGCGCAAGGAGTGATGCAGCGTACTGCCAACTACCACCCCGACGGTAGAGGTTTTAGCTGTGTGAATGGCAACAATCGTTATACGCGCGCTCTCTATGGCGGTGTGGATGAATGGCGACTGGAAACCAGCGACCGTCCTATATTCGCTATCTTTAAGAAGAACAATCATCGCAACATCCGTTTCGTGATAAAATGCAACGGTCAGGCTTTTCAACTCGACTCGGTAGAGTACTGCAAGGCAAGATATGAGGCTGGAAAGCGTGAGTATCTGATGAAGGACAAGCGATGGGGTAGCGGTGTGCTGAGGCTCTCGGTGTTGGCTTATTCGCAGACGGAAGGTGCTGTCTGGAAATTCGTTGCCGAGAATTTTGGCAAGGCGAAAATAGAGATTGTGGGTATGATATGCGAAACCAGGGTGAGCAAGTTTAAGAGAGCCGGCGACATCGGCAAGTTCGACGGTCCTGAGGCCTTCGATGCGCCTGCCCAGCCCAAGATGCTCTCTACCGTTGCAGGCATTATGCCTCAGAAGGGCGCTGCCGAACTGTATTTCTCGGTCGACAACACCGTCTTGTCGACAGGCAAGAACTCAGAGATGTGCAAGCGTTATCAGGCAGCAGAGCGGTGGCGTTCCGACTTGGCTTCTTCCGTCATCTTCAATACTCCCGATGCTTATCTGAATCCTGTAGGCGGAACCATGGTTATGGCAGCCGACGGAGCCTGGAACGGGCAAGTGTGGACGCATGGCGCTGTGGGTTGGAGAATGCCTCTGCCAGGCTGGCGTGCAGCCTATATGGGCGATTTCTTGGGTATGTTCGACCGCCAGCGCATTCATTTCGACGCCTATGCCAAGAGTCAGGTGACCGACATCCCTATGACCCGACCTCATGTGATGGACAAGGAGCACAATCTCTCGCGTGGCGCCTACGAATGGGGCACGCCGATGTACAGCAATGGCTACATCTGCCGCAATCCAGAGAACAACAAGCAGTTCCACCATTACGACATGAACCTGGTGTATATCGACGAGCTGCTCTGGCATTTCCAGTTTGATGCCGATACAGCCTATATGCGCAAGATGTGGCCTGTCATCAAGAGTCATCTCGCCTGGGAGAAGAACACCTGGGATCCCGACAACGACGGACTCTACGATGCCTATTGCTGTATCTGGGCAAGCGATGCGCTGCAATACAACAGCGGTGGCGTAACCCATTCGTCGGCCTATAACTACCGTGCCAACCTCTTGGCTGCCCGCATGGCAGAGATGATAGGCGAGAATCCAGCGCCTTATCGTGAGGAAGCCGACAGGATACTGAAAGCCATGAACAGCCGACTGTGGCTGAAAGATTTCGGCCACTGGGCTGAATATCAGGACTTCATGGGACTGAAGCGAGTTCATAAGGACGCAGCGCTGTGGAGCATCTACACACCGATAGACTGTGGCGCAGGAACTGGCGAACAGAACTATCTGGCAACGAAGTATGTGGACAGGCACATCCCGCGCGTACCTTATATATATGATGGACAGGAATATCAGACGGTGAGCACATCCGACTGGTCGCCTTACGAATGGAGTATCAACAATGTGGCGATGGCAGAGGTGATGCATACCGTGCTGGCTTATTATCAGGCAGGAAGAGCGGAGGAGGCTTACCGACTGCTGAAAGCCAATGTGCTCGACTTCATGTATCTTGGCAGCAGTCCGGGCAACTTCGGACAGTTGTCGACGATGGACCGTGCCACAGGCGAGGGCTATCGCGATTTCTCTGATGTGACGGGCATTTCGTCGCGTGCGTTTATCGAAGGCCTTTATGGCATCACGCCCAATGCTTTAGAGGGCAAGTGCATCATTCGTCCTGGTTTCCCCGCAGCATGGGACAGCGCGTCGGTGCATACGCCTTATTTGGACTACTCGTTCAGGAGAGTGGGCGACAAGGACATCTTCGACATAGAGCAGAACTTCACCCGTCCGCTGCAGATTGTGATACGTCAGAATATGGGTGAAGGAAAATACAAAGACACCGCGCTGACAGCCGACAAGCGCCAGCACGTGGAGCTGGCAACCATCAAGCCCGTAGACAATGATGAGGTTGAGGAAAAGAAAACTTACACTTTGGCTGATGCCGTTGCGGAACAGACGGCCGACCGATGGGGAACGATGACAGGTGTGGGCAATGACTTCGACCAGTTGAACGACGGAAAGCGAAGAATGGTGAACATGGATGCTGCCTTCAATTCGGAAGTGAGCGACATCTTCAAGAACCAATACCTCACACCCCGCTCGCCTTACACCACACTCTGTGTGCCTACGCAGGGAATGGGCGACTGGTGTTCAACGAAGAAACTCGCCAAGATAGACGACTCCAAGTTGCGCAGCATGGTGAAGGACGGATCTTTCGAAACCTTGCCAGGCTTGTCGTTCCGCACACCTGCCGAGGGCAAGAATATTGCCTATACCAGTTTGTGGGACAATTATCCCGACAGCATCACCATTCCTTTGTCGGGCAAGGCTTCGCATGCCTATCTGCTGATGGCTGGCTCTACCAACCCCATGCAGTTTGCCATAGAGAATGCCGTGGTGAGAGTGGAATATACCGACGGTACGACAGACGAGCTGATGCTTGTTCCACCTGTCAACTGGTGTCCTATCGAGCAAGACTTTGTGGAGAACGCTGTGGCTTTTGCCATGCCTGCCGTTCGTCCTTACCGCATAGGTCTGAATACAGGTATTGTAAGCCGTCATCTTTTCCGCGACTCTCACTATCAGGAGGCAGCCACTGCCGGCGATCTGCCTGATATGAAGTTGGCGATGTGTGCCCTGCCTGGTGGCGCTGCCACGATGCTCGACATGCCTCTCAACGCCAAGAAGAAACTCCGTTCGCTGACTCTCCGCGCCTTGAGCAACGAGGTGGTTGTAGGACTGATGGGAGTTACACTGCAGAAGTAAAAAACAGCTTTCGCAAATGGGGAAGTTAAGTTAAAGAAGTTATAGAAGTTAAAGCCATATGCTTTATGGCTAAGTATTCAATCAAAAAAGGCTGTGTCTTTGGGAAGAATCCCTTTGACACAGCCTTTCGTTTTTGTATGTAGTATTGTAGTAGAAGATTACTTAACCATGATCTTCTTGGTAGAACCGTCGCTCATCTTCACGATGTTGAGTCCCTTGTTGAGCTGGGCGTTGTGAACACCGTTCACGCTGAAAATAGCTTCAGTCTTGGCTGATGAGTTGGCATTGATGTTGTCGATGCCTGTTGGAGTGCTGTTGAGGTAAGTCTTGATCGTATTGATAATGTTCTGCAATGTGGTCTTGTTCGCAGTATATGTACCGTAATTGGCTGTAGCTGTAGAGGTGAGGATTTCTTTCAGCTGGCTGAGCAAACTTGTAGAAATTTTCTCGTTGCTTGTCAATTCACTTGCCTCTTTGTAGAGTGCAGAATATATGCTGTAAGCCTCTTTCTGTTCAGGAGAGATAAAGAGGAAGTCATTGTATTTGCTCTTGGTTTTAGAGTGCAGAATATGTTCTGTAAGCCTCTTTCTGTTCAGGAGAGATAAAGAGGAAGTCGTTGTATTCGCTCTGTTTTTTTGCTGTTGTGTATTTGTTGTTATCAACGTTGAAATAGCGTGTATAAGATATCAGCCAGCCCTCTGTTTTAGATAATTTATAAGAAAAGCCTCTGTCTTGGGTATCGCCTGTTACAAAGTTAAATACTGTGGCTTCGTCTTTGTTTGTAGCTGTATACCAATCCCTTCCTGCTCCAGCTGCGCTCCACATCTTTATGTGGTAATCCCCACAGCTGAACTCGTTGTTAGAAAGTGTCCAGAGTGCAGCATTGTCGATATTTTTTTCAGAGGGAGTGTCGTCGGTAGTTACGAAAATGCCAGCGCCAACATTATATACATAAACTTGCTGTTCTTCACCTGTTACCTCTTCGCCTCTCCACCAGCTGTTGGCTTCTGCTGGAGCATAGGTAGTGTTGTCTGCTTCTTGAGCATTTGCTGTAGTCAAAGCGCTTGCTGTCATTACAGCTGCGAGCATGATGCTTTTGGCGTATTTAGCCACTGTGTAAATCTTTTTCATTTTTACTTATTCTTTTGTGATTCTTAATTAAATGTGATTCTTAACTTGAAATGATGTTCAATACAATTGTATGAGAGTGCCGGACGACTGTGATGTGTCATGTTATCTTGTTTACAATCCTGTCCGCACCTTTGTTTTGGGTGTGCAAAGGTACGAAAAAACTATAAGAACGAGCGAGGTTTTGAGAAAAAAGTGCGGAATAAGAGGAAAAATTGATTTTCGTCATGTAAAAAGTGCTTGAAATGTAGATTTCTGTCACGATTATGCAGCAGTTCTTTTTAAAAACAATGCTTCATTTTCTTTAAAACAATGCAGCAGTTCTATCAAAAACAATGCAGTATTTGTTACGAATTACATCAGTGGTAAAACGAGAATGCCTCCGAAATCACTTCGGAGGCATACTGTATATTCCTGAAACGATAAACAAAAATAAAGTCCAGGATTTTTGTAAAGATGATGACAAATTACAAATCCCAACCCACAGCGCTTGCGCCGAGAACAGCTGCAGAGCTGCCGTCGAGAGTTGACACAAGGAACTTAGCCTTGCCCTTGAAGATAGGCAATACGGTATTGTCGTATGACTCCTTGAGAGGTTTCATCAAGAGATCGCCAGCCTTGGTAAGACCGCCGAAGAAGACGAAAGCCTCAGGTGAAGCGAATGCTGCGAAGTCGGCACAAGCCTCACCCAGCATCTTGCCAGTGAAACCGAAGAAGACGAAAGCCTCAGGTGAAGCGAATGCAGCGAAGTCGGCACAAGCCTCACCGAGCATCTTGCCAGTGAAGTCGTACACGCGCTTAGCCAAGGCGTCGCCCTTGCCGGCAGCAATACTTACCTCGTAAGAGGTGATGTCCTCTGGCTTGATTTCGCGGAGCAATGAAGGCTCATCGCTCTTCTCGAGGAATTCGCGTGCAGTACGAGCCACACCTGTTGCAGAGCAGTAAGCTTCCAGACAGCCAGTTCTGCCGCAGCCGCATGTACGGCCTTCCTTGCCACGAACCATAACCACATGGCCCAGCTCGCCTGCGAAACCATCGCAGCCATAAACCATCTTTCCATCAATCACGATGCCTGAGCCTACGCCAGTACCCAAAGTGATGTCGATGAAGTTCTTCAGTCCACGTGCTGCGCCATAAGTCATTTCGCCCAGTGCTGCCGCATTGGCATCATTGGTAAGCGCTACTGGGAGTCCGCCAAGAGCCTTGCTGAAGAGATCTGCCAAAGGAACTACACAAGTGTGAGCCCAGGGCAGGTTGGGAGCGTACTCGATAGTACCCTTATAGAAGTTGCCATTAGGTGCTCCGATACCCATAGCCTTGATTTTCTCAATACCACCAACAGTTTCGATAATAGGTTGTAGTGCTTCGACAGCTGCCTTTACGTAATCATTCACGTTGTCATAGCCACCGGTCTTGATGGCTGTAGTAGCCTTGATTTCACCACGTGCGTCCACGATACCGAAAACAGAGTTGGTGCCGCCAAGGTCCAAGCCGATTACATACGGCTTCAATGCATTTTCTGTCATATTGTTTATGTTTTTTAATAAGTTAGAGTTTTAAAATTTGATGGCAAAGATAAGAAAAAAAATGCATCGGACAAACTTTTAGACGGAAAATTTGCATTGTATGATTAAAAAATTGTATCTTTGCACCTCGTATGAATTCATTGTTTCCAATAGAGATAAACATCCTTGATTTTATTTTCAAGGGTATTGTCATAGGTATCATTGCCTCTGCTCCCATGGGTCCAGTAGGTATTTTGTGTATTCAGCGCACGTTGAACAAGGGGCGCTGGTATGGTTTTGTGACAGGCATCGGCGCTGCTTGCAGCGACATCGTGTATGCCATGTTCACGGGTTTGGGTATGAGTTTTGTGATGGATTTTGTCAACAATGCCCAGAACAAGTTCTATCTTCAGATTTCGGGCAGTCTGCTGCTGCTTGTCTTCGGAGTGTATTGTTTCAAGAGCAACCCGATGAAGAATATGCACAAGAGCAGCAACAAGCAGGGCACATTGTTCCACAACGGCCTGACGGCCTTTCTCGTCACCCTCTCCAATCCGCTCATCGTGTTCCTCTTCATGGCCACATACGCGCAGTTTGCCTTTGTGGTTCCCGACATGCCTATTGAGATGAGCGTGGGCTATCTCAGCATCGTGTTTGGCGCCTTGCTGTGGTGGTTTGGTCTTACCTGGCTCATCGACAAGATACGCGGCAAGTTTGATACCAATGGCATTCTTATTATTAATAAGGTGATAGGCAGTGTGGTGATCATCTTCTCGCTGATAGCGCTGATAGGCACGGTGTTCAACCTGTATCATCTGCCCGAGTTTTAGGCTGTCCTACGGGGCGTGTGCCCGGAAAGATTATATTAGAATATTATTTTCACAAAATATATGTTTGTAGCACAAGAGTTAAGAAAGAAAAGTATCGCCGAATACCTGTTGTATATGTGGCAGGTGGAGGACATTATCCGTGCCTATGGCTGTTCGCTGCCCGTTATCCGCAAGCAGTATATCGACCGTTTCGACTATACCGACGAGCAGAAAGCCGAGGAGCTGGACTGGTTTGGCAACCTCATCCGCATGATGAACGAGGAAGGAAAGCGCGAGTATGGACATCTCGATATCAACCGCGTGTTGCTCAAGGACGTCATCGACTTGCACGGAATGTTGCTGCAGAGCAGCAAGTTCCCCATCTATAATGCCGAATACTACAAGGTGTTGCCCTACATCGTAGAGCTGCGCAACAAGGGCGACAAGGATGTGAACGAGATAGAAACCTGCTTAGACGCACTCTATGGCGTGATGATGCTCCGCCTGCAGAAGAAGGAGATAACGCCCGAAACAGCCCGTGCCGTGACCGAGATCAGCACCTTCGTGGGCATGCTGAGCGATTATTACCTCAAGGACCGTACAGAGGGCTTGAAGTTTGACGACGACATGTAGTGTTTAATTTTTAGGATATACATATTTTATAATAATATACAGAACTTGAGAAAAGTTCAAAATATATATACAACGAGATGAAAGAGATTGAAAGAAGAAGAACGTTTGCCATTATATCTCACCCTGATGCAGGTAAAACCACACTGACCGAGAAGTTCCTTCTCTTTGGTGGACAGATACAGGTGGCAGGTGCCGTAAAGAACAATAAGATACGCAAGACAGCCACTTCCGACTGGATGGATATAGAGAAACAGCGTGGTATTTCTGTTTCCACGTCGGTGATGGAGTTCGACTACTTGCCCGATGGCGAGCATGGCGATCCCTACAAGGTGAACATCCTCGATACTCCCGGTCACCAAGACTTTGCCGAGGACACTTACCGCACGCTGACAGCCGTTGACTCAGCCATCATCGTGGTCGACTCAGCCAAGGGTGTGGAGGCCCAGACCCGCAAGCTGGGTGTGGAGGCCCAGACCCGCAAGCTGATGGAAGTGTGTCGTATGCGCAATACGCCTGTTATCATCTTCATCAACAAGATGGACCGTGAGGGCCGCGATGCCTTCGACGTGCTCGACGAACTGGAGGAAGAACTCAAGATCAAGGTTCGACCCCTGAGCTGGCCTATCGGACAAGGTGCCCGGTTCAAGGGCGTGTACAATATCTACGAGCAGCAGCTCAACCTCTTTACTCCCAACAAGCAGCGCGTGACCGAGAAAGTGGAAGTGGACGTCAACTCCGAAGCGCTCGATCAGCATGTGGGTGAGCGCGAGGCTGCCCAGTTGCGTGAGGATCTGGAGTTGGTCAACGGCGTTTATCCAGCCTTCGATGTGGAGACTTACCGTTCGGCCGAGGTGGCACCGGTGTTCTTCGGTTCTGCGCTCAACAACTTCGGTGTGCAGGAACTTCTCGACTGCTTCGTCAAGATAGCACCGTCGCCCAAGCCCACTCAGGCCGAGGAGCGACTGGTAGAGCCTGAGGAGAGCAAGTTTACTGGCTTCATCTTCAAGATCACCGCCAATATCGACCCCAACCACCGTTCATGTATTGCCTTCTGTAAGATTTGTTCGGGCAAGTTTGTGCGCAATCAGCCTTACCTGCACGTACGATTGGGCAAGACCGTCCGTTTCTCTTCGCCCACACAGTTCATGGCGCAGCGCAAGAGCACCATTGACGAGGCTTATCCTGGCGACATCGTAGGTCTGCCCGACAACGGCATCTTCAAGATTGGCGACACGCTCACCGAGGGCGAGCAACTGCACTTCCGTGGTTTGCCTTCGTTCTCGCCTCTGCTCTTCAAGTATATCGAGAACGACGACCCAATGAAGAGCAAGCAGTTCCAGAAGGGATTGGAGCAGTTGATGAACGAGGGTGTGGCACAGCTGTTTGTCAACCAGTTCAACGGCCGCCGCATCGTGGGAACCGTAGGACAGTTGCAGTTCGAGGTCATCCAGTATCGTTTGGAGAACGAGTACAACGCCAAGTGCCGCTGGGAACCTGTCCACCTGCACAAGGCTTGCTGGATAGAGGCCGACGATGAGCAGGAGCTGGAGAACTTCAAGAAGCGCAAGTATCAGTACATGGCCAAGGACATAGAGGGCAGAGACGTGTTCCTCGCCGACTCGGGCTATGTGCTCAGCATGGCACAGCAGGACTTCGAACATATCAGGTTCCATTTCACTTCGGAGTTTTAAGGAATGATGAGGCGCGGACAACACAGAGGCTGATGCCATATTCCTTGGTGAAAGCGTTGTGGCAGTCAGAAGATAAAATCCGTGTAATCCGCGTAATCTGTGCCAAGATAAAATAATAAAGGATAATATATATATTAATGGATGACGATATTTTAGAAGCAAGGAAAAGTTGGGTCGACAAGATGGTGGCCTGGCAGAAGGAACATATTTCCGACCGCCAGATGACACTCATCCTCGCCTTTGTCATCGGGGTGCTCGCCTCGGTGGCAGGCTATTTCCTGCATGGAATCGTGCACGAGATACAGATTCTGCTCACATCGGGATTTGTCAAGAACACGTACAACCTGCTCTTCCTGCTCTTCCCAATCGTGGGCATTTACCTCACGTCGCTCTTTATCAAGTATGTGGTGCGCGACAATATCTCGCATGGTATTACCCGCGTGCTCTACGCCATCTCTACCAAAAACTCCAAGCTGCGCGGCCACAACTGCTGGTCGTCGGTGGTGGCTTCTGGCATCACCATTGGCTTCGGCGGTTCTGTGGGAGCCGAGGCGCCTATTGTGCTTACCGGTTCGGCCATCGGTTCCAATCTGGGACAGATCTTCCGCATGGACAAGAAGACGATGATCCTGCTGGTGGGCTGCGGAGCCAGTGCTGCCATTGCCGGAATCTTCAAGGCACCTATAGCCGGACTGGTCTTCACGCTCGAGGTGCTGATGGTCGACCTGTCGATGGCTTCGCTTCTGCCCATCCTCATCTCGTGTGTCACAGCCACCTGTTTCACCTATATTCTGATGGGCTCGAAGTCGCTCTTCGACTTCACGCTCACCTCGCCCTGGGTGCTCGACCGTGCGCCGGTATGTATCCTGTTGGGCATCTTCTGCGGCTTTGTCAGCCTTTACTTCATGCGCACCATGTCGGCTTGCGAGGGCATGTTCGCCCGTCTGGGCAAGCATCCTTATGCCAAACTCCTCTTGGGCGGACTCATCCTGAGCAGCCTTATCTTCCTGTTTCCTTCGCTCTATGGCGAGGGTTACTCGGCTGTCAACATCCTGCTCAAGGGCAGGACAGAGGCAGAGTGGGGGCAGGTGATGAGCAACTCGCTCTTCTATGGCAACAGCCATCTGCTGCTCGTCTATATCGGACTCGTCACCCTCACCAAGGTGTTTGCTACATCGGCAACCAATGGCAGTGGCGGTTGTGGTGGAACCTTCGCACCTTCGCTCTTTATCGGCGGTTTTGCGGGTTTCTTCTTCTCCCGCTTCTGGAATGCCAACGAGATAGGTGTCTACGTGCCCGAGCAGAACTTCACGCTCATGGGTATGGCAGGCGTGATGACGGGTGTGATGCAGCTTACGGGCATCTTCCTCATCGCCGAACTCACGGGAGGCTATCAGCTCTTCATGCCGCTCATGATCGTCTGCATCTCGTCATACCTCACCATCAGCATCTTCGAGAGCCACAGCATCTACGCCCTGCGACTGGCAAGAGAGGGCAAGCTGCTCACTCATCACATCGACCGTGCGGCCCTCACGCTGATGAGCATGCAGAGCGTCATCGAGAAAGACTATCATCCCATTCATGCCGATCTGCCTATGGGCAAACTCGTGGCTGAGATAAGCCGCAGCAACAACAACTTCCTGCCAGTGGTCGACAAGGGAGGCGTACTTCTGGGCGTGATAGATATCACCCGCATCCGTCACATCATCTTCAGGTCAGAGCTTTACAACCGTTTCACCGTGCGACAGCTCATGTTGCAGCCATCGGCAGTACTTTCCGACCACGAGCCGATGGACGAGGTGATGAAGAAGTTCGACCAGACCGATGCGGCCCAGCTGCCTGTGGTCGACACAGCCGGCGTGCTCGTAGGCTACATCAGCCGTACCAAGGTGTACTCGGTGTATCGCAAGATTGTGGCCGATATGTCGGCAGAATAA
>OASE01000242.1_pt1 | contig 16594 bp, 12 predicted proteins | sample 1494851 | NCBI WGS metagenome assembly OASE01 (sample SAMEA3360680, study PRJEB22359) | human gut metagenome | biome: ENVO:urban biome; feature: ENVO:human-associated habitat; material: ENVO:feces | place: Bangladesh | collected 2011 | reverse complement strand
GAAGCGGCCTTATGTCCTTATGTCCTTTTGTTCTTATGTTTACCGCGTTAGCGGCCAAAGCAACAAGCAATGCCCGCAGCTATACAGATATGCAAACAAAACTAACACCGTAGCGTGGCTTGGCAGCCGCTAACGCGGTAAACATAAGAACAAAAGAACATAAGCACATAAGGGCGCTTCGCGGCTGAAGGCCACGGACTGACGTCCGCGTGGCCTCAAGAACATAAGGGCTGACGCCTTAGTGTTACAAGTAGTAATTCTACGGCGTCAGCCCATTAGCATATTACCACATTGACATATTAGCATATTAACTCATTGACATATTACCACATTGCCACATTAGCTTATTAGCCCGCATGCACAAACTTGCTATACTCTACACTTTTACAATGTAAACAGTTGATAATCAATACATAAAAGCGTGTAGACAACCTTGTTGTTTATCTGCACTGCCGTCTGTACGCATCAGATTTGCCACAGCGTAACAACAGTTATGGGGGCAAGAAATTCCTGTTCCTCCGACAGAAAAGTCTTGTCCCCATAACATGAATGACCGAGGCACAAAACGGATTGGCCTCCTGCCCCAAACAATGCGACGCAGTGCAAAAGTTGTGCAGACACAGTGCAGATACTGTGCAGACGTGTCTACACGCCTAAAACGATTGATTATCAAATACTTTGTGCAGAAAAGTGCAGAGTGCAGACATTTCTTGACTTCGTCAATGTGTCGCCCAAATCAAAGGACATAACTCATGGTTTGTGAGTTATGAGATTTGCCGCTAACGCGGGAAAACAGAAGAACATAAGGACATAAGAACAGAAGCCTTTGCGTGTATTAGCCGCTTACCGCGGGAACATAAGAACATAAGTTTTCTCTTTTAAGGGCGAGCAACCCTTAAAAGCACAGAACAAGGTTCATTACTCCAAACATAAAGGCTGACGCTCGATGAAGGCTGTTCATGAAAGGTTCCTCGTTACGTTGTCACACCAAAATTCTGAAGAGTCAGTAAATCTCTCATGCGGAAATCGTTCTTGACAAGATGGTGCTTTTAAGCACAAAAAAGGAACTGAATGTGATGATTTTTTGTGAATTATTTTTCCTTCTAAGAGGAAATCTGTAAATTTGTTGGTGGACTATAGCATCTCAATAAAAATGTTGTAAACGGACGTGTCCTTAAAAACATTGATGGGAGGGCTCACGCCGTGCGGAGTGTGGTGAAGTCATAAGACAGATCTATGCAAAGCGGGCTTGGGTGGGAATATAGTCCAAGACATATTGAAGGCGTTTACTCAACGCGAAGTTTGAGACACATCGAAATCTAGCAAATTACGACAATCCTGTCTTGAATGTAGCAACGGTAGATGTCCCGGGTGTGATTACATCAATTCTGTGGAGACCTTGTAAGCACGAATTGTATCCTTACGGGAGCAGTGCATGTGTTTACTTAGGTCTCTGTGTGGAGGCGTATATCATATCGGCGTGGGCTCTGACGTTGTCTGTTCAACAGGATTAGGCAGTGCTAGGGCCTCGATGTGTGGGGCGGACAATAGGACGACTCACGCTTGAACCAGTATATGTTTTATAAACATCTGTAAATCAGAAGAAACCTTACGACTCCGAGTATAAATGATACCATAAAGTTCCCATTGTATGCAAGATTTCAGTTTTGTATTGTTTTTATAGAAACGTGAAGAGTTATATACAAATTAGTAATTAATATTTGTTAACTTGAATTTTTACTGTTTATCCCCACTTCCTTTGTAAAAAGTAGAGATACTGCCATCCGCATTTACAACAACATTATAATAATCCCCATTATAATAGTAAGCCATTGCTCCTTTACGAAAAAATCTTCCATTAGGATTCTGTTCTTTATACAATTGATACTCATCATTTAAAGAACGCATAACATGCCCCATTACGTCCATAACATTTTCTTCCTTTAGCTGAAACTTGTCCCTATCTCCAAATTGGTTGTCTACTTTTAATTCTTTGACATGTCTTAAATAAACATGTAAGAATGTCTCGAAATTACAATAAAGCAAATGCTTTCCTGATACATTATATCTTATTTCGTGAAAGTGTGCAATTTTATCAAATAGTAAAGAAAATTTTTGTGGATATTTTTCTCCTAATTTTAGAAGACTTAGCCCCATTTTCTTTAATTCTTCTTCTGTTTGATTTAAACGTTTTATAAGCTGATTGGATATTATTTCCCCTAAAATGTTTTTTTCTTTATTATTTAATCCTTTGGTTTGTTTCCTCCACATTAAATAATAGTATGCAACCATAGGAGATTTTATAGCATTGGTTTCATCAAAAATAGCATTATGTTCTTCTTTGGTAACGTTATCAAAGTCAAGAATTATCTTATATGCAAGATATTCGAATTCCTCATCTGGTGTGATAGCAATATTTTCGTTTTTCATTTTCTGTAGAAAACCAAATATCCATCCAATATCTCCTCCGTTTGAAGAAGACGATATAGGAATATTCATAATATAAGGTTCTCTAAGTTCTTTACTCTGATATGTATTACATTCTTTATTTAAAGGTAGCACTAAAAGCTCTATAATATCTTTAATATTTACACCTGTTTCTTTTACTTCTTTAGATAATTTATCATTAAGTTTATTCAGTAATTCTACTACTTTTACATGAAAATCATTATCTAAAGCGTAGATGTCATTTTCCAAGAGTTTACGCTCTTTCAATGTATATATAAAATTGACGGTTAATGATTGTCCATATTTTTGTGCCGAATCTGAATCCGGGGCAAATGTTATAGTTGAAACATAATCTTTGGCTCCTGCCAATTCGTATATTTGATGTTGTGTAAATCCTTTCTTTTCCACATACAATTCCATTCCAAATAATTTAACTATGTTTTGATTGATTTTTATTTGTTCATCTTCTACTGCCTGCAATAGTTCTGATTTTGTAGCATTATCAATGTTGCTCATTTCGCTCATTGTTTATTTCCATTTCTGCAATCTTTATCGCATTTAAATTTAATTCATCTTCATCCTCCAAAGCATCCAATATCTTATCAGCAAGCCAAAGGGTGAGCATTTCCTTTTCATCCACTTTGAAGTATGTTGCCATTTGAATTACTTGGCATCTTTTTGCTCGTCTGTCCCCGCGTTCAATCTTGCTGAACATGGGTGTGTCTATTTCTAAGTATGCAGCCACTTGACGCTGCAATATTCCTTGTTCGTCTCTAAGAGACTTTATCTTGTTTCCTAATAACATATTTTCTTTTCTTTGGGTTTGTATTGAATATCTGTGTCAGATATACCGTCCTATTGGGCTGTTTTCGGTCGGAACGTCGTCAAACGGTCGGATTTTCGGTCGGATCGTGGAATTTTCGGTCGGATTATGATTAAACCGACCGATTGTTGTCTGTTAATATCCATTTCAAACCTATCCTGTCTATTAGTTTTTCTTCATTTAGTTCTACTAATAGTCTGCCGACATAGCGAAGTTGTTGCTCTTCCGTCTTGTGGGCTGGAAGCACATCTTTGAGATATTCGTATATACTATCTCGCTTGGCACCTTCGTCACCAGCATTGCTGAAATATTGTAGAACCATTTGACGCAACCTCTCCTTATCCAGTCCTTTTGCCTTAGTGTAAGAAGGCTGCTGGTGAGTAGGTAATGCTAATAGGCAACCTCATCCTAATCGTCTATTGTTGCGTCAAGCACTAATTCTGCTGACCAATCCTTTGCTGCGTTGATGGGCTCTTCAAGAATAACAGACATTCTTTCTTGGGCCAATTCCACCAACGAATCTTCTGTCCGTTGCTATGCCTTCTTGTGAGCAAGGACTGGGCGATGAGGCAAGTGCTTTGGGATATGTATTATCCCTACTCGCTTGTTCGTGTCATACGTTACGAACTCTTCTATACTTAGTCCTTTCCTTCAGATGACAGATAAGTGCATTGTTCTGTGAGTTTGAACGTTGCCGACTGTGTGTTTGCAGGTTGCCCATTGAAAGTAAGTCTCGAAATATCTGTCCAGACAATTTCAAGCGTCTTATCCTTAACTCCAAGTACAAGATGCCCTCCCTTCATATTGGCGATAGCCGATACGTAGGATATAACATCATTTTTCTCGTCCCCACAGAACGAGTTCTTCAAATTTTTAAATTCCTTCCATTCACAGCGAGCATTCTCTTGTGGGTACTCACGGAGGAGGTATTGTTGTAGGTCGTGTTCAAGTATTTTCATATTTTATCTTGATAGTTTTTGTCTTTTATCCCAAAATACCTTAGTGTTTCGGTAAAAATACATGGTTTATTCTTTTTCCACTGGGTAGAAAGACATTCTTCAGTAGCATCACATTTCGCATCTTCTAAAAACATCGTTGATGAACATATAGGATAACGTCTGCATTCTTTTTTCTTGTTATACGTTAATAATCTCGCCATAATTAGTTCTACTCCATACAATATCGCTGACTCTTTGTATGCAGACATTTTTCCACCGACCATATTTTTTGGAAGTACACTCTGATTCTTTCCATCTATAAAAGGATACCCGTAGTGATTTAATAGTTTCTCTTTGAAAATCTCCCTATCGGATATGTTACAATCATATAAAAAATCAATAAGCTGGTGATGACATTTACTGCAGTCCAATATACAATTATTTATAACTTGGGAATAATATTCTAAATCCGTACCCATTAATGCTTCCAAACTTCCTTTAAAATCATTAGAGAAAATGTTCAATAGTCTATAAAAAGGCATACTCTTTCCCTTATATGAAACAGCATAGTCGCGAATAACAGATTGGTACAAATCCTTTCCATCCCAATTTGGATGCTGTTTAAATAACTTGAGTACTTCAAAGAAACCAATGCCTGGATTATCCCAAAGCAAAGCACACAAACAAATAGACGCTATTTTCTTATTATCCTGTGCTATATCAGGCATAGTTTTACTTATAATAAGTTCGACTGCATGGTAGGGTATTATGGCGTGGCTTACATCGTTATTAATCATAGATTGAATAGCATGAGCCATACCCTCAATGACACAACGATGTCCAAATTGAAATCCATGTTCTTTCGCTTTGTCGTTTTCAAAATCATAACACCCTATCCATACAGCTGTTTTCTCTTTTTTTGCGATGGATATTTCACGTTCATCTATTTCTATGTCGGAAATATTAAAATCTGTTGTTCTAGTTCCTTCAAGATTGTTGAAATGAAATATAAATTGATGAATGTGCCTATCTGTTTCCCATAACTTTAATGGGACATTTATTTCATCGTTATTTCTTATATAATCACGATACTTCGCAAACATTCTATTGTACATATCACTCATCCTTATGCCATATAAACTTGTGATATGCTGTATGTAATGTATATATTCATGAACAAATGTTGCATATGCAGATAATGTCATATTGTCCAAGTTCTCCAAATCAATATTATCATCTACGTACATGTGCAAATGGTTTGTTTCATACTTACTACATTTGCCATTTAAAATGTCATAATCAAAAAAAGACATACCCATTCGTTCGTAAAAACTTTAAATTGGAGAATTTAAATCAAATGACCTTTCAAGTTCCAATTCTGGACGAGTCAAAAGAATTGGCATTTCCTTTTGCTCTTCTTTTACAATGCTCGAAGCATTTTTTGCTCTCGTAGCAGCCCAATTTCTAAGTGCAGCTATTTGCTCTTTCATTGTAGTTGATAAAGGAACCGTTTCTGATATTGCGTCCATAATATGCGATGCATTTAGAACTGGACTCTCGGGATTATCAACATAAGCTGCAAACATTGCTTCCTTAATACACTCTTCTATTTCTGCACCATTGAATCCTTCAGTTTTTTTTCCAAACATACCTATGGGATATTGAGATGGATCTTGTCCTTTTTTCTTTAGATGAATAGAGAATATGTTTTCTCTCTCCTTTGCTGTTGGAAGATCAACAAAGAAAATTTCATCAAATCGTCCCTTTCTCAGTAATTCTGGAGGCAGAAGATTTATGTTGTTTGCGGTAGCCACTACAAATACAGGAGAAGTTTTCTCTTGCATCCAAGTCAAAATTGTGGAAAATATGCGAGAGGTAACTCCGCCATCAGTGGAGCCACTTGATTGTACTCCATTGAGTCCCTTCTCAATTTCATCTATCCATAGAACACAAGGTGCAACTGCCTCCGCAGTAACAATAGCCTTTCTGATATTATCTTCACTACTACCAACAAGTCCTTGATAAACTTTTCCAATATCTAATCTTAGCAGAGGCATGTTCCAAAAGGAAGCTATACTCTTTGCTGTAAGGCTTTTACCACATCCGGGAACACCTAATAAGAGAAGTCCTTTTGGTTCTTGCAATCCAAAATCTCGCGCTTTCTTTTCATAAGCTTTTTGTCTTTTGAATAGCCAATCCTTAAGGATTTCCATGCCACCAACATCCTTTAGACTCTCATTCTTCGGGAAATAATCAAGAATACCTGATTTCTTTATGATTTGTTCTTTTTCAGACGAAACCGTATATGGCGCATTCTGTCCTAGATCGTCTTTAACTGCGGCAAGACAAAATGCTAAATCGGCTTCCATTGAGGTCATACCTAAAGCCGCATCCACCATTCTGTTACGCATTTCCACTGAGAGATTGATTTTACATTGTCTTTCAACTACGCCAAGTGTTTTTTCCATATCAAATCTATCTGGTAATGGGATATTCAATACCGTTACATATTTCTCCAATTCTACTGGCAATTTATAAATAGCAGACAGAATTATAGCATGAGTATTTGTATGTCTTGCTTTTTCAGCAATTGAACGAATATAGTATTTGACATTTTCCTCTTCTATATAGTTGTTGAAATCTTCTAATATAAAAACATCCTTTCTTGTATCCTTATCATTGTGGATGTATTTCAGAACTTCTTCAGGTTCAACGATTTCTTCACCATCTTGATTTTTAATGGGAAGGGCGTTGTTGCTATTAAACTCTCGCAAGCCTTCTACGCAATTCCAATTGAAAAGTCGAACATCCTTTCCTTCTGATTTGAGGATATTTATTATACCATCTATTTTTTGCTTAGTTCTATCGTATTCAAAACTATTTAGATACAGAACAGGATAATATGCCTTCAGCATATCTCTTATTTTCGAATATACGGCTTCCATTATATTGTTATTTCTGTTGTATGGATTGTATGTTATTTCTACGAGGTTTCATTTTTGCTAAATACTTAGCAGGAATGTTTGTTTTCTTTGTCATGATTCTTTTGTTACCCAGCAACTGTTCAAGAACATCCATAGCATCATGAGCTCTTTCATTAACATCGTTAGGAAGATAGTCAGAATCTGTAACAATAGTTCCATCTTTTAAAATGACAAACTTTATCTGCGCAACAGGTTCGTCCTCGTTTTTATCTTTTGAACGACCCACCATAAAAAAGCAATAAACTTCTTCAGTTGTAGGGGTGAATCGATCATTCGCTTTATAAGTAAAGCCCTTTTTCTTAAATTCTTGAACCAAGGAGTTTTTGGCATATGCGGCATTTAAGGCATAGAATTGGTTTTGTAATTCTTCTACTTTTTGCACTGCATTGGGCATATAATAGGTATTATATGTTACCTCATTTGTTGTAAGATTAAGTTTAAGGGCAAATTCACCGTACAACTTAGTTCCATGGTTTGCATCTATTACAAGTAACTCATTTCCGTTAATAGAATACGTCCACCCCAAGGTGTCACACGCAGATTTTAAAACATCTACGTGCATCACATGAGGATTGCGTACAAATCTTGATGATTCAAATCTAGACATATCAATCTTTGTATTTGGTCAATAAACTTTCAACACTTTGTGTAGTTACAAAAGTCAAACGTCGTTCCGTATTATTGTATTTAATAAAAGAAGACCACTTCTCTCGTAAAGAAGCAGAGAACATAAGATTCCTAAACTTAAATGAATGATTTGAAACAATGAATGTAATGTCATATAACCCTTCATTGGAGGATGATTCAATCATTAATCCATCATATAATATAGAGTAATTTACAACGTAATTCTTTAGATAAGTATGGACCAAGGCTTTTTTATTGATTAGCCTTCTCGTCGAACAATAGAAAAGCGCAAGCAAATGTTTGTCAAGTTCGTCCTTGTTCTGAGGGTTAGGACCATCAATAACTGATGTCGCAAAGTCATTAATAGAAGAATTTACAGCAACAACATTATTTCGTTTGTTGTTATTTGTTATTTGACGTGCTTTTTGAACTTTTCCAGAGAATATTTTCTTTTCAGGGACTGCGTCTATCAACAAAAGGTTATTCTCTAACAACTCCATTGTAGAAGGATCATCAATAGAATTATACAATAATTCTTTGGAGATACTTTCCAATGAAGTTTTATATCTCTTTTTATCCTTTATGTTTAGACCGCCCATATTTGATGCTACGACTAACTCTTGTCCTATTTTCGCTAGATTCTTATATAGTTTTTCTTTAAGACCTCCTAAGATTTTCTCTTCAAGTAAATCTTCTATGGGACTAAACAACTTATGAACTTCAGGATTATCAATGTTTAAGAAATAATCCAAACGTTCATTCTTGTAATTCGATAAAGATGTAACTTCAAGATTCTCAATTTCCTTACGTATTCTTGATGCGTAAATCTCTGCAAATTCCAATTGGAAATCTGCATATTTGTTCTTAGCAACAGTATGATGTGCCAAGGTCATTTCTTCTCTTCGTACATGCTTTTGTTCCTCTGAAACAGAGAATGACAACACATTGAAACTTCCCGAGAAAAGAATTTTCTGATCGCCTTTAACTTCTATGACATTTTTAAGGTGAAACTCAGGGAGTTGAACATAGAAAAAGTTAGGATATTGCTCATCCAATAACTTGATTCCTGGTTCTACTTCCTCGTCCATCATAGGTTTTCCATCATTATTTAATGCAGGTTCAGAATAAGCGATGAAAACTCTCTTATTTTCGTCTTTGAGGAAATTTTCAATAAGTGGACCACGATCGTGCATAAAAGCACCTTTTCGAATCCATGGACTTATGAGCCAAACCTCATCTGGATCATCCTCATTGAAAATCTTATGAAGTTCAAGTTCAAAAGACAAAGAATCGTATAGTGCTTTTTTATGAAGTCTTTCCTTGTCATTAGTTGTATTTGTTGGTTGAGAAGAGTCTGCACTTGTATCCGATAAAGAGGCTTTATGAGCATTCTCTTCTTCAAGTACAAGTTGCTTTTCTGCCTCTTTTATATCTTCAGATATTTCTGATTTTGCCGTCTCAACAGCATCTCCTTCAAGTACAATAGTTTCTTTATCAATTTCACACTCAAACTTAATACAGTTTTCAAGGAGTTCTGCTAACAATTCTGGATTAGAATTGATTTGTTCTGACATAATTGGATTTAATGCATTTGAATTTTCGTCAAAAACTAATGCACGAACCTCTTCTGATGAAGCTATACTTTGTACAAAACACACATATACCTTGTAACTAGCCTCATGGCCTTCCTTCCAGATTGCACTTTCCAAAATGTAACGATTCTGTGGGAAATGTACGTCCTGCGCTTGGCATTCAGCATACTGCTTAATTTGTTCCAAAGATAGATTTAGATCGTCACAAGGAGTATTAACCTCATTGATTTTTGAAAGATAATCACCTATGCAATTTTTAATATTTAACCACGACAGGTGAGACTTATCAATGTAAATATCAAATGATTTTGTATAAGTATCAGGACGTTCTCCCCTCTCTGCGTACATGCGACCTGCATCTGTAAGAGCCATACATGAATCATCACCTTCAATAGCATTAAAGCCTCGAAGTGTCTCGATTGCTGTCCGCAATATCGACTGTTCTGCTTTGTCGTTAACTACGTCCAAGCCCAAAATCAATCCTATTTTTTCAAAAGATGATGTTTCATCGATAAGAAGTATGCCGACAATGCCCTTTTCAAGCGATGTTATCTTTGCAGGTCTTTGGGTTTTACCAGCATAAGTGGCTTTAACAAAGTTAATGTCATAAGAAATATATCCAAAGATTCTTTCTGAAATTTTCTTTTCTTCGAATACAGCTTTTGCTATACGAGTTCCGATAGGTTCCAGAACCTTTTGGGGCGCTGCATTTTTTTTATTTTTTATCTTGCTCATCTCACTGCATCTTTAAGTTGTTCAAAACTAACAGTTTCCATGTTTGCAATGGAAGCGGCATAATTACTATTACTCTCAAATTGGTGTTTGTTACCTACGACTATAAGAAGACGTTTGGCACGAGAAAAAGCGACGTTAATACGTTCGATTTCTTTTGCAAAACCAATATTGTTTTTGGGGTTACTTCGAACTGTTGAAACAATAATAATGTTGCGCTCCATTCCTTGGAATCTATCGACCACATCACAAATGTACTCTCCTTTGTTAATGTGCTTGTTAAACCTATAATCGTATTTTTTCTTAATCTCGCGGTTTTGGGCACTATAGAATGTTATGATGCCAATTTCTTTGTCCTCTGTTTTTTGCTGTGCATTAACAAAATTAGAATAGCCATCTGCTTGTTGCAAAGCCTTAAGAACTAAATCTATGGCCTTAAGTTCTCCTTCGTTTTTATAACCTGGGTTCAAGTATGTTTCTGGGGTGTGAACGTCAATCCATACAGCATGAGTGCTTGGCTGAATTATAGGATTTAATGTAATGCCATGCCATCTACTTCCCTTGTTTGTCAAATCAGGGATGTCCATTGTTTCTGTAATACCACACTTTAACCCACCAGTAGCAGCAAGTTCTTCTTGATAGAACTGTTTAATTGTATTCATAATCTGTTCATGCATACGATACTGGGTATCAAGCGTAGCAACAATTGTCTTTCTAACCTTTGCTGCAGCTTCAAATAAACGCTTAAATTGAGATTCTGCCTTTTGTAATTTCTCCGCAATATCTTTTTTGCCAATCTTTTCAAGGGCACTGTCAATTGTATTTTCATCCATCATTGGAGGCAGCTGTTTGTGGTCACCAATGACGATAATTTTTTTGCCCAAGACAAGCGGTACAGCCATTTCTACTGGTGTAGCTTTACTAGCTTCATCCATTATTACCACATCAAAGAACATATCAGAACGCTCATTTCCACCAAACATGTCAGAATATGATTCCATAAAATCACGAGAACCACAAATACTACATGTTGCTGCAACAAGATTTACATTGCTTTTGTATAAACGGCTAAACTCTGTTCTTGAATGTTTATCCTTGGCTTCAAGTTCTTCTTTCCATGAACTTATCGCTGACGAATACTTCGGATCATTAGAAATTTTGGAAATAATTCTATCCATCCAAATTTTTGCAGCATTATCATTGCATTTTGTTGAGTCTTGACTCCATGTATCAATAATGGATGTAGAGAAACGCAATGCTTCTGGTGCCAAATTCTTAATCTTCCTATCATCAAGACGACCTAGAATACGAACAGGCCTAATGCCAGCTTGAGTCTGCAAACGCTCAAGTGCATTATCAACAGCTGTGTTTGTCTGTGATGTTAATAGAATTCTGCAATCAGGATTCTTGCGAATTTCTTGCCAAATTATCTCGGCAATAACAGTCGTTTTACCAGTACCTGGAGGACCTTGAATAAGTGCTAAGTCTTTTGCAAGAACAGACTTTGTAACCGCCTCAAGTTGCTTTTTATTCAAATTTCCAATCTTATGAGTACGGATGTCTTCCAATGCAGTATTTATGTCAACAACGGTTTCACCAGCATACTTTGGATCAAAGATGAAATTTGAAAGATTCGGATTGATAGGTCTATGGTTATATTTACTTTCTGGCTTTAAAATACGACTCATAGCCTTGCTTTGACGCATCAATTCCATAGTTTCACCCATGGCAGGGAATTGTATATAGTCACCAGCTACTATCTTTAACTCCTTTGAAGACAACAATTCTAAAACGTCATCATTAGGTTCAATGATGGCATAGTCTCTTGTCCGTCGTACACAATTACCAATGTTCAGACTGTTTTTCTGGAGGTATTGACGACGACGACGACGTACAATACTTTCCTTAGAGTACCGACTATGTGCAAGTTCTTCTTCATCAACCTCGCTCAACTTATCATAAGTTGAGCCATTAATGTAATTAACATTTTCATTTCTAAAGTCTGACTGAAGTTTGCGATCCAATTCTTGCAACAGAGAAAGGTCTTCCGAAAGTGACCATTGTGTGATTCCTTTATTGTTGTTATCATCGTAGAGAATTTTAATTCCATGAATAGAAGCAAGAGCCCCTTCTATTATATTCTCAATATTGTCTCTTTCATCAATATCAAAAAAATTGAAAGCAAAACGCAACTCTTTAGCATCTTTGCTAAGTCTATTTGTGGTGAAATTGCTGCGCTTGTCTGCGAGTGCAATATTGACCTTTTCAAATACACTTCGACGATATTCTTCATTCTCGCAGAGGAACTCTATACGTGCTGTTGGCTTATATTCTGGAGCTTCTGCGCAAATTGAATCATCTAACTGTGAGAAAATATCGTCTTTAAGAGTTATATAGTCTTCTTGAGATTTTGGGTAGAAAACCACGTACGATCTTGGTACATCTACTTGAAGTGAAGATTTGCCATAATTCTGGAGTTTCAAATCAGCAAGGACAGACTTTTCAATCTGTGGTGCAAAAGCATAGTGGAAGGTACTGCTAACATATTGGTTTGAGTAGTTTTTCCTAACCATATTGAAATAACGTCCAAGATGTGGCAGTTCACTCGGATTATTAACAATCCAAGTGTAAGCATTACCTTTTATGTTCGCACCTTCAATTTCGATACTAGTATCTATCTGTTTTGGCGAAATTGATACCATGCAACTTGCAAAACGAAGTTTGCTAAAAATTGTTAGCCCTATATCAAGAGGACGCTTAGAAGTTATCACAAAGTGTTTCCCGTGTGGTATAACTTGAGCATCATCAGGAAGATCTTTACAATAACTGTTTATATCAATAGATTCAACGGAGGGCAATAAAGGCATGATTAATTTTGTTGTACGAACAACCTCTGCAATACCTTTATGATGAGTATCTACAATTTTCTGAAGGAATACAATATCCTTATCAGAGGTTAGAAGAAACTCTCCAGATTCGTCTTTCTTTAGTTCGACTCCAAACTCTGTCAATTCAGAATCAATAGAAGACGTAATGTCTGCCAACTCTTCAGAGTCAGATATGATTGCAATCTTTCCGCTTACCGTATTGGTAGGTTCAGAATCAGCTTGATAACAATAGTCCCTTCCTATTGTCTTAATACTTTCAATGGTATCTTCTGGAATGGATTGGTAACCATCAAATGATATAAGGCATTCACCATCATCGATGGAAACTTTTGCTCCCATTTCGCATTTTCCTTTTAATTCGTCGGTAATGGCATTGTTAAGATTCTGAGCATAGCTGTCCATATCAAAATCCAATTTCAGCAAACCACCTTTTTGTTTGCTTATGTTTTGAATTTTGATTAAATCACGTTTGTTTTCCAAAAGGGCATTTAGACCATCAAGATAGGCTTGCCACATCTCTTTATCCTCTTCTATTTGAATTTCAATAGGAGGAATTGGCAAAGAGAAGCAATCCTTAATGAATTGTGTTATCTCATTAACATGGCCAACCCAATAAGGACCTGCACCACTAATCAATTTGAATGAATCTTCATACAAACCAACAAATCGCACCTCACATTTTCTGATAATAAATTGGTCCTTTTCTTCTGGTAAAACCATGTTTTTTATAGTAAAATGTGGCACTCGTAAAGTGTATTCATCTCTCGCAAGTTGTGCAGTCATACAATACGGGAGTTCATCGAACTTTATTGCAAGTTCTTCATACACTTTGTTTCTTCCTTTTTGTCTACGATGGATAAACGAACAAGTGTGTGTACCAGACAATTGTGCTATTGTATCCTCAAAAGATACTTGTGCATCATTGTCATGGAATTTGGCATCGTCACTGGTATATCTAACAAACAAAGGAAGAGCTTCACTATCTTCAACGTTGCCGTAGATATTGGACTCAAGTTGCCTAATGTCTAATTCTGCCATAACGAATTAAAAATAATAATTTAACTTTCGAATCTGTGATTCATTATATAATAATTGAGTGAAGGTTTTATCTATTTCAAATAAACGATACTTACATGTCTGTCAAACATATTTAATTGCGCTCGAACAATACTATTGTCCTCAATCATAATAACTAAACCATAATTTGCAAATGATGCTGCTTCCATAGAAGCTCCGATTGCTAAAGCATTTTCGTCATAGCCATAACCTCTGAATTCAATAATGTTCTCTTGCTTATTTACGATTTTCATTCGTTTTGGGGACATTTGAATATTGTTATGCCATAATGGATGAATACCATCCATATTGTATATTGTTACAGTGTATCCTTCGGCATCTTCAATATTCTTTTCAATTGTTATTCTACGATGACAATTGTAGTTATGACCGGAGACATTTTGCCCATTTTGGAAGCGGACATGGTCTGATGAATCGAAAACAATTTTCCCACAAGGAGGATTATTGTCTCCTTTTATTATGCTGGATAAAAAATCTAATTCCATTAGCTAATATTTTTATTTTTGTATTGTTAATCATTGATTATCTTTATAGCATCTTTGGGTATATAAGCGGTTGCAACCAAATAGCCCTCAAATAATTCCACGACAACTCTTTGCTGCCCAGCAATCCTTGCCACTCTACCATGAATATCTTTAAACTCTCCCTCTGTCACAATGACCATATCTCCTAATTTATATTGGATAATTTCTGTTGTAACAGGAATTATGTGCGAATTCTTGATAGATGTTAGTCTGATGAAGTTATTCATCGCTTCATCACAGATGGTAAGTGGAGGATTACGGTCAGGATTGTCTTGACGTTGGGAAGTGTGATCGAAGTAATAACTTAGTAAATTTCTGATTTCATTAGTACTTACTTTGATTTCATAGAGCAATGTTTCAACTTGTTCTGCTGTAGCATGAACAAAAAGAAATGAGGATAGAAGAGGCTCTGTTATGATTCGCTTCTTTCCTTGCTTCCTTACTTCTTTATATCGCATAGGAACATAGCATTCTAAGCCTTTAGCTTCTACAAAATCTTTAGCTTTGAGAACGCGACCATATGAAACTCGCAGAACAAACCATTGTTTGTTTTCGGATGGTACATTCTCTACCGACACCCCACCTTTGTTCTTTGAGATGGAGGGCGTACAAGAGGTAAGTCTTGCACTTGGACACGATGAACCTGTGTCGGTAGGTTGCCCATTATACAATGAAGCGTCAGCCGTTAAAGGCTGTTTGGTGTTATCTTCCAATGTTATTGCTCAGAGGTTAGATTAAACCAATAGACTTTCTTTTGATAGAATTGTCAATTATTGACCACAAAAGTAGGAAATCTTATTCAGACGAAAGAATAAATAACTGGAAATCTTTATTTTTGGCATCGCATTTCTATAATTTGAGGCGATTTGCAGTAACCAACGCTACAAATCGCCTCTCATTGTCATTATCTGGATAAACCTTGTGGCTTTTTCTTTGATGGCGCTCCTAATATCAACTTTTGTGTTCCGTCCCAATTCGTGAGTTTCACTTTCGTTCCATCAAACTCTTCCTTTATGAGCGAAAGCATGAATCTAACGTTCTCTTCTGTTATGTTGCGAGGCTTGCCGAACTGCTGTTCAAGATCCTCGCCGAGTTCGTTTATGTTCATGCCTTTCGGTAATTTAACTGTCTAATTCTGTCGTTGAGCATTGACAGCTTGCTTATCAGTTCATCAAAAGAAGGCACCAGTCCGAAAATCATGTGCTCACACATGAACTTATAGTCATCTTGCCATAGTCTTGCAATATCCTCGTTGGGCACGATACATAATGTGGCAGGATATAGCTCATCATAGTTGAAGCCCTTAAGTCCGATGAACTTTCTGCGATGTTCAAGTACCGCCTTATACAGGGCTTCGTTGTGGATTGCACGGTCAGCAATTTTATTTTCAGAATCCATCATCATTGCCAAATCATATATATGGCGAGACATGCGCTCCACTCTGACCTCGTTCTTCCTGAACTCTTCATGTAGCAGGAAAACCTTTTCAAGGAAAGTACGCTCGGGGATGACAGCGTTCACCTCAAATGGCTTTTCTGCAAATGGAGCTTTGCTGAAATGGGCGTCAATAGCAGCGTTGATTGCTTTTTTCTCAATAGGCTCCATCATCGATCTGCCGCTGATTTCTATCTTTACCGTATTCTTGATATAGGGTGAGACCTCGTACAAACTATGATAAGTTATGGTTATCACCTCGGGATCTGTTGTTGTAACTGGTGTGATTGCAACATTCACAGAAAAGGTATCTGCCCGTAAACCCAAATCCACTAAAGCCTTCCTTACATCATGCTGCATCTTCTCTCTTACGAAAGAACAGGCGGCGCGACGTAGTCTGTCGCTGATTTGAGTCTTCGATAATTCACCGCTAAAGCCAAGGAATTCTCGGCTGAGTGCAATATCCACGTCCTCGGAGAATCTGGCAATCAAGTTCCAGCATTTGCTGAGACTTGTACCTCCTTTGA
>OASE01000241.1_pt1 | contig 16609 bp, 9 predicted proteins | sample 1494851 | NCBI WGS metagenome assembly OASE01 (sample SAMEA3360680, study PRJEB22359) | human gut metagenome | biome: ENVO:urban biome; feature: ENVO:human-associated habitat; material: ENVO:feces | place: Bangladesh | collected 2011 | reverse complement strand
AACCCAGGGTGCCGCTTCGCTTGCCCTGGGCTGAGTGCTCCATTGGGCTTTCAGCCCGCCCTTGCTAAATCAGAAATTTGAGTAATTCATAAAGGCGACTTTTTAACCCCTTAACCCCCTGACCCAATAACCCTTTCCCCTCCCCCAACACCCCGAACTGAGCAATCTGAGGTAATCTTATAACCTCATAACCCCATAACCTCATAATCCCCTATGGACATATCAATACTCATACTCTTCTTCAACCGTCCCGACGTGCTCGAGAAAGTCTTTGCCGAAGTGCGCAAAGCCAAACCCGCACGCCTGTTCCTCTATCAAGACGGTGCACGCGGCGAACGCGATATACCAGGCATCATGGCCTGCCGCAAGATAGTTGACAACATCGACTGGCCATGCGAGGTACAACGCATGTATCAAGAAAAAAACTACGGGTGCGACCCATCAGAGTTCATATCACAGCGCTGGGCCTTTTCACAAGTGGACAAGTGCATTGTGCTTGAAGACGATGACGTGCCGTCGCAAAGCTTCTTCCGTTTCTGCCAGGAGATGCTCGACCGCTACGAGCACGACGACCGCATCGGCATGATACAAGGCTGCAACTTTGAGGAGCGTACCGACGATGTAACCGAGGCCGACTACCTCTTCACCACCAACTTTGTCATATCGGGCTGGGCCTCATGGGCACGCGTTGTCAACCAATGGGACGAACACTACACCTGGCTCGACTCACCACAAACCGTGGCCGAACTCGAACAGCTGGTTGAGGAGCGCAAACTCCGCAGCGACTTCCTGCCCATGGCACGCGCCCACCGCGCCAGCGGCAAGGCACACTACGAGAGCATCTTCATGGCGCACATGTTCCTCAACTCGCAACTGGCCATTGTACCACGCGTCAATCTGGTAAACAACATCGGCGTGATGGAAGAGTCGGTACACTTTTCGGGCGGTGTGCAGTCGCTGCCGTCGGGCTACCGCCGCATATTCACCATGAAGCGCTACGAACTCAACTTCCCGCTGCGTCACCCCAAACACATTATTGAGCATGTGCGCCACCGCCAGCGCATCTACCGCATAGTAGGCTGGCGTCACCCATGGGTCAAGGTGTGGCGCTCTTTCGAGGAGCTGTGCATCAGTCTGCGCCACGGCCAGTTCAAGCACATCGGCCAGTCTGTGGCCAACCGCGTGCGCATCACCCTCAAGGGCAAGAGTTTCCACTAACGGGTTAAAAACATATTTCTTAGAACAGCCCTAACACCTACCCATGCTCACACTGCACGCACTCACCACCGGCTACCGCCACACCATCATTAGCCAGCACCTCAACGCCACACTGCCACAGGGCACACTCACTGCCTTGCTCGGCACCAACGGGGCTGGCAAAAGCACCCTGCTCCGCACCCTGGCACGCTTTCAGCCCCCATTGGCAGGCAGCATCAGTTGGCAAGGCACCGACACGGCCCAACTTAGCGCACGCCAACTGGCACGCACCATGAGCGTGGTGCTCACTTTCAAGCCCGAGGCCGAAGCGCTCACCGCGGCCGAGGTGGTGGAGATGGGACGCATACCCTACACTACCATGCTGTCGGGCACCACCGAGGCTGACCGCCAGGCGGTGGAGCAAGCCATGCAGCTCACACACACCACGCCTTTTGCCCACCGCCCCATCAGCACACTGAGCGACGGCGAACGCCAACGCGTGTTCATAGCCAAGGCGCTGGCGCAGAACACGCCCGTCATTCTGCTCGACGAGCCTACTGCCTTTCTCGACTTTCCGGCCAAAATTGCCACCATGCGCTTGCTCAAAAAATTGGCGCACGACGCACAAAAGACCATTCTGCTCTCCACCCACGATGTGGAACTGGCCTTGCACATGGCCGACAACCTGTGGCTGCTCAACCAACAGACGCTCACAAGCGGCTCGCCGCAGCTACTGGCTGCCAACGGCTGCATAGGCAGGTTCTTCAACACCGAAGGCGTGCAATTCGACGCAGCCACCATGCGCTTCGACATGAGAGACTGACTCTTGAACTACTTAATAACCCGTTGACAGATTTCTTGGTTAACGGGTTAACCCCCAATATAAATTTTACACCCACCAATGATAGTCTGCATAGCAGAGAAACCCAGCGTGGCACGCGACATAGCCAACATATTAGGTGCCACGCAGCAACATCAAGGCTACCTCGAAGGCAACGGCTACCAAGTAACCTGGACCTTCGGCCACCTTTGCGAACTGAAATACCCCGAGGACTACACGCCACTATGGAAGCGGTGGTCGCTCGGGGCATTGCCCATGGTGCCGGCACGCTTTGGCATACGTCTGAAGGACGACCAAGGCGTGAAGGCTCAATTCGACGTCATTCAGAAACTCATGCAAAAGGCCGACCGCATCATCAACTGTGGTGATGCCGGCCAGGAGGGTGAACTCATACAACGGTGGGTCATGCAAAAGGCCGAGGTTAAATGTCCTGTCGACCGCTTGTGGATTTCGTCGCTCACCGAGGAGAGCATACGCGAAGGCTTCAATTCGCTCAAGCCGCAGCAGGAGTACAAATCGCTCTACGAGGCCGGACTGTGCCGCGCCATTGGCGACTGGCTGCTCGGCATGAATGCCACACGGCTCTACACCATCAAGTATGGTGGCGGCTATGGGGCACCGCCCTTGTCGATAGGACGTGTGCAAACGCCTACCCTGGCACTGATTGTGCGCCGCCAACTCGAAATCGAAAATTTCAAGCCCGAGCCTTACTGGGTGCTTACCACCGTCTATCGCGACACCACCTTCAATGCCGTGATGGCCGACCCCAATGAAGACGAGCCGGTTGCCGAAGGCGACGACAAGGGCGACAAGGCCAAACAGCAACAGCAAGCCCCAGCCCGACGCGGTTTCACCACCGAGGAGGAGGGGCGCGCCGCACTGGCCAAAATACAGAATGAACCATTTGTAGTGACTGCGGTGGACAAAAAACGTGGTACCGAGCAGCCACCGCGCCTGTTCGACCTGACATCGCTGCAGGTGGAGTGCAACAAAAAGTTTGGCTATTCGGCCGACCTCACCCTGTCGCTCATTCAGTCGCTTTACGAAAAGAAGGTGACTACCTACCCGCGCGTTGACACCACTTACCTGTCCGACGACATTTACCCCAAATGTCCGGGCATACTGCGTGGCATACGCAACCAGTACAACGACCTGCTCGAACCGCTGCGCGGCAACAACGGGGTGCTGCCCAAACGCAAAAAGGTGTTCGACACGAGCAAGGTGACCGACCACCACGCCATCATACCCACTGGTGTCGAGGCTAACAACTTGACCGACACCGAGCGCAACGTGTACGACTTGGTGGCACGCCGCTTCATCACGGTGTTCTACCCCGACTGCAAGTTTGCCACCACCACCGTCATGGGGCAGGCTGCCGACGTGCCGTTTAAGGCCACAGGCAAAATCATATTGGAGCCTGGCTGGCGCGCCGTGCCGCCATCGGCCGCCAAAATGGCTGCCACCGCCAACGACGATGACGACAAAAAGGACGAAACGGAGCGCACACTGCCCGACTTTGTGAAGGGCGAGAGCGGACCGCACCTGCCCGACTTGGCACAGAAAATGACGCAACCGCCCAAACCTTACACCGAGGCCACGCTGCTGCGCGCCATGGAAACGGCGGGACGCACTGTGGACAACGAAGAATTGCGCGACGCAATGAAGGAGAACGGCATCGGACGTCCTTCTACGCGCGCCGCCATCATCGAGACGCTGTTCCGACGCCAGTACATTCGCCGCCAGCGCAAAACGATTGTGGCTACGCCTACGGGGGTGCAACTTATCTCTATCATCAAGGAGGAATTGCTCAAAAGTGCCGAGCTGACCGGACTTTGGGAGAAGAAGTTGAGGCAAATTGAGCACCACGAATACAGTGCCCCGCAATTCATAGCGGAACTTAAGGATATGGTGACGGAGGTGGTGAACCAGGTGTTGCGCGACAACACGAACCGTCACATTACACAGGACATTCCGCTTTCGGCGCAGCTCAAGGCCAAGGACGATGCGCCTGCAGCCAAAACCTCTGCCGCAAACAAGGAGGCGAAGCCACGCAAACGCATCATTCGGGCCGGCAGTATCTGTCCGCTCTGTGGCCAGGGCAAGGTTATCAAGGGCAACACGGCCTATGGTTGCTCACGTTGGAAGGAGGGCTGCACGTGGCGCAAGCCGTTCAAGTGATGACGGTTAACGGGTTAACGGATTAACAAGTTGAAAAGTTGACAACTTGTCAACTTTTCAACTATGCCAATGGGCAGACGCCGTAGCGTGGCAAGTAGTAACGCTACGGCGTCTGCTATATATAATTATATGCGAACGAACCCAAGCACCAAAACGCAGTTTACAAACCACCGCACAGAGCAAAGCACGCATCATTTCTCGCTTTTTGTTTGTTCTGTGCTATTATTTTAGTACATTTGCAAGTAATCAACACACTTATCAATCAAAACGACATAATATCTGCCAAATATGATAACACTCGACTTGATATACAAAGCTTCGACGGTGCTGAAGGACGTGGTACGCCGCACACAACTCATCCCTACTCAAAAAATCAACACCGCGGCCAACGTGTTTCTGAAACCCGAAAATTTGCAAGTAACCGGCTCGTTCAAAGTGCGCGGTGCGGGCTTCAAAATATCACAACTCAGCGATGAGGAGAAGGCTCACGGCGTGATAGCCTGTTCGGCTGGCAACCACGCGCAGGGCGTGGCACTGGCTGCCAAGCGCTACGGCATACCGGCCCTGATATGTATGCCTTCGGGGGCACCCATCTCAAAGGTGGAGGCCACCCGCGAACTTGGCGCTGAAGTTTGCCTGGTGCCGGGCGTGTACGACGATGCTTACGCCAAAGCCATGCAACTGAACGAGGAGAAGCACATGACGTTTATTCACCCCTTCGACGACGAGCAGGTCATTGCCGGACAAGGCACCGTGGGTATGGAAATACTGAACGAAAATCCCGACATCGACGTCATATTTGTGCCCATTGGCGGTGGCGGACTGGCCAGCGGTGTGGCTTTTGCGGTTAAGGCGCTCAAGCCCTCTGTGCGTGTGGTCGGTGTGCAGGCACAAGGGGCTCCGAGCATGCTGAACAGTGTAGACCACAACCAAATAGAAACGCTCACCAATGTGCTGACCATTGCCGACGGCATAGCCGTGAAGGAGCCGGGAGTTAACACTTTCGAGATTGTGCAGCAATATGTTGACGACATTGTGAGTGTGACCGAGGACGAGATATGCGCTGCCATATTAGCCCTGATTGAGCAACACAAACTGATAGCCGAGGGGGCTGGCGCTGTGAGCGTGGCCGCTGCCATGTTTAACAAGGTGGACATCGCAGGCAAGAATGTGTGTTGCATTGTGAGTGGCGGCAACATCGATGTGACTATTTTGAGCCGTGTGATTAACCGAGGTTTGATGAAGGGTGGCCGCACCACCGAGATGCTGATAGAGATGGCCGACCGTCCGGGTTCGTTGTTGGGTTTGTGCCAGGTTATATGTAAGTTGGGTGCCAACATCATTTCTATCCACCACGAGCGCAATGGTGAAAGTCCCGACGTTAATTCGTGCAACCTGCGCATGGTGCTCGAAACACGCGACCAGCGCCACATCGACCAACTGCACGAGGCCATCGAAAAAGCGGGCTACTCTATTCTTGCGTAACGGGGGGGGTACGGGCAAGTTTGTTATTCAAGGGCAAAAATAATGAAGCTCTGTTAGTTACCCATTAGTGCTTGCGTTTCTTCAAGCTCTAAACGTTAGCACAAAACGTTAGCTCTAAACGCTAACACAAAACGCTAGCACTAATGGGGGCGACGCGTCTCGCGTCGGGAAAAGATGCAGTTTTTATTTAGTAGAGTTTGTATCCCCCCTTCTCTATCCCGACGCGAGACGCGTCGCCCCCATTAGAGTTAGCGTTTCTTCAAGCACTAAACGCTAGCACCTAACGCTAACACTAATGGGGGCGACGCGTCTCGCGTCGGAAAAAAATGCAGTTTTTATTTAGTAGAGTTTGTCCCCCCTTCTCTATCCCGCGGGACGCGTCGCCCCCATTAAAGTTAGCGTTTCTTCAAGCACTAAACGCTAACACAAAACGCTAGCACTAATGAGGGGGACGCATTGACGAGGTACGGGGAGCATAAACGCAAGCAAGCTCCAATGCGATATGACATCGCATTGGAGCTTGTTTGCGTTTACTATGTTTTGTGTATGTGTGGCGCGTGATTACTTCACCACCTTGCGGCCAGTATTAGTGATGTACAAGCCCTTGGTGGGATTCAGCACACGGCGGCCTTGAAGGTCGTAGTAGTAAACAGGCGCACTGATAGCCGGAGCTGTGGCACTGCCAATAGCCGTTACGTCACCAGCAGAACCTGGCACAAACACTTTTACAATGAAGTCTTTGAGGATAACACTCTTGCCCGTTACGCTTGTACCAGCCACTTTGAATACGGTTGATGTCTCGCACAAATCAGTAATTTCAGCCTGCTGTTCGGCAGCCTTGGCGGTGAATGTCTTGCCTGCCACTGTTATGGTCTGACCTTCTGTGGCTGACGAGTAGGTAAAGGTGTACCCCGTAATGAGGCACTTCTGACCATTAGACCCTACACCCTCAACCGATACGGTGTAGTCTTTGGTAGGATGCCACATCAAGTAATCGCCCTTATACACCTCGGAAGGCATCATGTCGTTTGTCCCCGTTGTGACCATTATTTGGGGATTAGTCTCGCTGCTCTTCCACAATTTGGCCAATACGTAGCCTTCGGGAAAATTGTCATTCTTGCCCGATACGGGTGCAACGAATGAGCCTGTCTGCAAAGAAATCTCGTAGTCCTTAATGCAAGTTGGGTCTATGTCTTCAATATTTATATCCTCAGGCGCTGGCGCATCTACTATGGCAAATTGGCAACCTGTGTCGCTACGGTCTTGGCCTAACGTATTCTTGTTGCTCCAGTTGCACACACCATTGTTTTTTTTCTTATTGGCAGTTTGGTTAAGCTGCACGTTGCCCGACGAAATGATAAATACGCCAGACACATTGGCGTAGCTCAGCGTCCAACCCTTGTCAGGACGGGTTGCGGTTGTTTTTATCATTGTGTCGTATTTGGCATCGGGACTCACGTAAGTTTGATCTGCACGATTGACGATGTCGAATGACTTGTCGTCACGCTGCACAAACTTCCACATGGTGTTCTTAAACTTTGTATTCTGTCCTCCTATCAATTCCTTTTCAGCACCCTGCGAGGTGTTATACAATGAGCCACGATTGGGGGTATAGAGCTGATACCAATGTTCTTCGGTGTCGTTTGACGCGAGCGGCATGTTGATTGTAGGCAACACGCTTGTAACGAGCGAGGCATAGGCACTGCTCTTTGCGGTGAGTTGCTCGTTGGTGGTGGCGGGGTCGGCAAGCAAAGCGTAACCCTCGTCAATGCCAGTTAACACCGGGGCAACGTTGGCAGAAGTATACTGGCCAACGCCATTGCCAATGCTGAGGCTACCCGCCGTTTGCAACGCACTTACCAATTTGCTGCGTGCATCAATCTTGGCAATGAGTTCTTCCACCTCAGCGTCGGTTGTGGCAGTCACGCCATTTTCAGCACCAATAGCCTCGGCTACAACCTGCGAGAGTTTGGCATAGCCACGGGCATTGAGGCGTCCGTTCATGTTGTAGTTTGCATTGAGCACACCATCTTTCAAAAGCGAGGTGTATGAGCCTGGCACATAGTCTACGTTGTCCATGCTGGCCGCAATCTTTTCAATTTCGGCATTGAAGGCGTCGCTGCGTCCTGCATTCTTAGCTTGTGTGGGCGAAGGTATTACAGCAAATAGTTTGATAACGGCATTGGGACAATAGCTACGCACTTTCTCAACAAATGTCTTGTAATTGGCAGCCACCGTTGCCACGTCTGTTGCGTCCTGCATCTCTTTGTAACCCTGCATGATGCACACCATTTTGGGCTCTTTGTTGTCGGAGCGGCCTTTGAAGATGTTGTTGAGCATCGAGGTCATTGTGCCGAGGTCGTTGCTGGGATAACCCCAAGCGCCACCGCGCTGCTTCACATTGTTGGCGTGGAGCAATTCGTGCCAGTCGTTGTTGTCGTCGCCGAGCATGATGATGTCGTCAGCCTTAACCGGCAGAGCGGCAAAATAGGTGTTGCGCATGCCGGCTATGCCGCCGAGATTGCCCCAATTGTCGGTTGCGTCAGCAGGATATACACAGTCTGAACCCACATATTTGGCTATTTCGTTGCACCAGATGCGGTAGCCAGCCATGGTGAGGTGGGTGCCGTCAGCTGAATATTGGTGGGTGGGTATGCCCGGCAACAATGGGTAAAGGTCGATATAGGTGGCGTTGGCAAACTCGTTGCAGATGTTCTTGAGCGAGTCGTTGGTAATGGGCACGTTCTTGGTGTCCTTGATGTTATTACCTGTACACGGCAGAATGCTTTGCACATACACCTTTGTGTTGGGACTTTCCTTCTGGCAACGCATAAGGGCTGTGCGCACGCTCTTGGCTACGTGTGCGGGAGTGTTCATGCCCGAGGTGCCAAGGTCGTTAGTGCCCATCATCAAGAATATTTTGGCTGGCTGGCCCACCAAGATGCTCTCGAAGTGCTCGAGCATGATGGGGGTTTCGGCACCATTCACACCACGGTTGACGATGTTGGGATTGTTGAAGGCTTCCCACCATTCGTGCATGTTGGTGATACTGTTACCAAAGAATACGATAGTCTTGTCGGTAATCTTGTGAGCCTTGAAACCGTTGTAGCGGTTATAGCGCCATGGTGAGCCCTGAGCCCAAACGCTCATGGCTGCAAGAAATAATGCAAATACTGTGAGTAACTGTTTTCGCATGATGTATTGAATGTAAGTAGTTTATTGTATTTTTCGCGTTTAGATAGTTGCCTGGTGTGACCTGCAAATATGCAGAAAGTATTGCACGCCACACTTCGCTGCAAAGTTATAAATAAATAGGCGGACGATTAGCGCCCGCCAGTATGTTGTTTAACACAAAAACGCACAGCCTTGGTTAACACTTTTGCCTAAGCTACCATCAAGAACCATACTACAAGACCTATTGCCACGGTCAAGGCTATGATTGCCACTACGGCCATGAACATGCCAAAGGCGCTGGAAAGCCCAAACATTTGTTTGACAGCATGCCGACGATTGGAGCGTGCCACACGTGAAAATTCTGACTGAGTCATATTACTGCAAGGATTAAGCGCATTGACGAAATCAGTAAACAAGTTGACAAGTTAACAGAGTAACAGGTAAGTTTGTCAAGCATCTTTGTTTCTTTGCATTCAGACTTTGACATAACAAGCAGTTATAGCAAACTTACTTGTTAACCTGTCAACCAATTAACCCGTTAACCCAAAATTCCGCCAACAGATAGGGTTAGGTGTTTATCAAGCCTCGCTACATAATGTTCCGTTGCTTGCAAAAGTAATTATATTTTTTTAGACTGCATATACCCATTGGCCAAAAAGTGCAATCGTGCGTCACGTATGTTAACAAAACAACCCCCAACAGGTTGCACGCTTGATGCTGCCCGTTGGGGGTTGTTGGTAGGGTGACCGGCCTGCGAGGGGCCGGTTGTGAGTTGACTTACTTCACGGTGATGAGGAAGTAGTTCTTCTTGCCACGCTGCACGAGGAGGTATTTGCCGTCGATAAGGTCCTCGGCCTTGATTTCCTGGTCGAAGGCGGCGAGTTTCTCCTTGTTAAGACTTACGCCACCGCCCTGGGTGAGCTTGCGCATCTCGCCCTTTGAGGCAAAACACTTGGTGGCCTCGGCAAAGAGGTCTACGGCCTTTGCACCTACTGCCTGGTCGCGGCTTACCTCGAAGTGTGGCACACCGTCGAACACACTGAGGAAGGTTTCCTCGTCGAGCTTCAACAGGCTGTCTTTAGTAGCCTTGCCGAAGAGTATGTTTGAAGCTTCGAGGGCCATTTCGTAGTCGGCGCGGCTGTGTACCATGCAGGTAACTTCCTCGCCAAGGCGCTTTTGCAGCAAGCGGCGGCCCGGGTCGGCACGGTGCTCGGCTATAAGGGAGTCTATCTCGTCGTGCTCGAGCGAGGTGAATATCTTGATGTAGCGCTCTGCCTCCTCGTCGCCCACATTGAGCCAGAACTGGTAGAACTTGTAGGGAGTGGTGTAACGACGGTCGAGCCATACGTTGCCCTGCTCAGTCTTGCCAAACTTCTTGCCGTCGGCCTTGGTGATGAGCGGACAGGTTAAAGCGTAGGCATCGGCCTCAGCACCGAGGGTACGGCGTATCAGTTCGGTACCGGTGGTGATGTTGCCCCACTGGTCGGAACCGCCCATTTGCAACTTGCAGTTCTTGGTCTCGTAAAGGTGGAGGAAGTCGTAACCCTGCAACAGTTGGTAGGTAAATTCGGTGAATGACAAGCCATCGCGTGCCTCGCCGTTAAGACGTTTCTTTACGCTATCCTTGGCCATCATGTAGTTGACGGTGATGTGCTTGCCCACCTCGCGTGCAAAGTCGAGGAAGGTGAAGTCTTTCATCCAGTCGTAGTTGTTGACAAGTTCTGCTGCATTGGGTGCGTCAGAGTCGAAGTCGAGGAAGTGTGACAACTGCTTTTTGATGCAGGCCACATTGTGGCGCAGTATATCCTCGGTAAGGAGGTTACGCTCAGCGCTTTTGCCTGAGGGGTCGCCAATCATACCTGTGGCACCGCCTACGAGTGCTAATGGCTTGTGGCCAGCACGCTGAAAGTGGCGAAGCATCATGACAGAGCAGAGGTGTCCGATGTGCAGCGAGTCGGCAGTAGGGTCTATGCCAACATATGCTGTAGTCATTCCCTTTTCAAGGAGTTCGTCTGTGCCTGGCATCATCTGGTGAAGCATGCCGCGCCATTTGAGTTCTTCTACAAAATTCATTGCGTGATATGTTTGTTTTGTGGTTGTTTCGTGTATTTGTTGATGCAAAGGTAATGCAAACCGCGTACAATGACAAATGAAAAGCTTAGTCTTTTAACTTGTCGCTGTACGCGGTAGGTGGAAAGCGGTACGTTGTCAGAGTGCGATATGCCTACTTGCCATATTTCTTCACAAACTTGCGGGCGGCAGATGGTGTGCGCCATGCACGCGTAAAGTCGCCATTAAGTGTGTTGTCAAAGAGCAGGTAATCGGCATTGTCTATGCCATGCAGCACCACGTTTGAGGCTGACCGTATATATCGAGCCCTCGTAGGATGGTCGTTAAATTCCGCATCACGTGCAATGATGTTTGCAAGGTCGGGCTTTACAGCTTTGTAGCGATTGCTGGCATCACGCACCATCAGCATGCCATTGCCACTGTTGATGTCTGCTGTCAGAGCCTGTTGGTTGCTGGCATCGATGCAAGCGGTGGTAGTCTGTTCGGTGTCGCCGCTTTCGAGGTCGGGCTCGAGGAAGTAGGACTTGTCGCAGAAGTGGTACTTCAGGAAGTTGAGCAGCGTGAAGTACATGGCTTGGGCTTGCTCGCGTTTGTCGTCGGGCAGTTGGCCATTGCCGTCTAAACTCTCTTCGACAAATTTCTCGATGCCTTCAATGGTAGGAAGACCTGCTTCGAAAGCCTTTCGCATACCCTCGTTGGTAGGCACGAAAATGGTGTAATTGAAGTTATGGAAGAAGTTGACCAACATGGTGTTAGCATTGCCATAACGTGTATAGCCGCCGCTGCGGTCGGCAAAGATTGTGTACTTCCAGCTCAGAGCCTCCGACGCCTCATCACCAAATAGCATTTTTTTCAGTGTGTAGGCATTGTTCAGTGCCTCGGCATATTCAAAGAACGTGCTGAAGGCATCGTTGGACTGAAGACGTTGGAACACATTTTGGCTGGTTGGCTGCATGGGGCGGTCTATGAATACGCTTGTGCCTGTGCTGTTTTGGCCTACAAACTGCAAGGTGCAATCGTGTTTGTCGGCAGCATCTCTCTCGTTGAGGTCGATTTGCATACCACCATTTACCACAATGTTGGTGTTGGTGTGCTCCTTCATGTAGATGGGCATACCGCTGCGCGAAAGATACCAGCGCCGCGGGGTATTGAGCAAACTATCCACATCTTGCAGCACAATGTGCTGGTCGAGCATATCGGTCAACAATTGGCGTTTTATAGGTCCATAGTTGCCATTAGCACAATTTTCGTTGGCATTACTTGAATACATCGCACTCAGCGGTCTGTCTGTCTCGGTGTTGCGTACTTTGTTGTAGTCATAGCGATAGGCTTTTGCCGCCACGGCTATTTGACCATCTCCATTATAGCTGATACTTTGGGGGGTTAATGACCAATAACGCCACGAAGTGCGGTTGTTTGAAGCCATGCTAATAGGATCAACCAATCCGTACTGTTTCAGTCCCGCATCGGCAGGCACAAACATGGTAAATGACTTGTTGTGCATCTCACGCTGGTAATCGGTATAGAATGGGGCAGCGTTAGTATTGTATTCGTAACGGTCGTTTGCGGTCAGTGCAGCACCAGCTACTTGGCCAGCAAGCTTGACAAAAGTAAGTTCGTTGCGCAGGTCCTCGGCATTTGGCACAGCATCAACTACTACAATAATACCGTCAACAGCGGGAATGACTTGCTGCACCGCAAGCTTGTAGGCTTCGGGGGTGGTGACACCGGCTAACAACTGGTGCCCCTTGGCACTGCGCATATTGCTATAACGACTCGGCAACACGTCGGTGAATGATGTGCGGAACCACTCTTTGACAAAGGACTGCAACACCTCACGCGGCAAGGACATTAGCATGGTGTAATAGTTGTCCTGGTTGATGCCGAACTGCCCAAGGGGATTGTCGGAGGCTAAGAGGAATGCCTTCAGTGCCTCATCGGTGGGCAGTATGATGGCAGGGGTTTGTATCGTAGTGGTAGACACTCTGTCAAGTAACGAATTACGTACAGTCATAGCAGAGTCGCCATCGTTAAATATCTGTTCTTTATAATATGCATAATCTGGGTCGTATTTAAGGTAGTTGAACCTTTGTACCAAACTGCTTGCCAATGAGCATTTCCCGCCCAAGCGCGCTTGTGCCAGATTGTACATGAGGTTGGGCTGTGGCACAACCACTTCATCAACCAAATGCAGATAGCCATTTTTGCACCGCTGGTTGGGTTGGGTAATGTGGGCGTTGCCTATTTTGATGTGCTCTGAGCCCTCGGTGTCTGCTGCGCCTATGAAAGACAAGTCGTCATGGCTCAGCCCATTGTATTGCCAATAGTCTTCATTCCATATCATGGTGCCGCCACGATAAGCAAATGCAGCACCTGAGTAGTCGCCTATTGTTCCATACCCAATCCACACACCATCCACTTTGTGCTGGTTGAGTTCTTTGGCGTAGTCAATATAACTGTAGCTATCTGGCGGAAAGGTGTTGATATCTGTGCCACCCGTGTGTTTGTAGGGCACAAGATTGAACTGTCTGTCATAGCTATACAGACGCAGGTAGCCCCTGACACTCTTACTTGCGTGCAGACTATTAGCTGTGACGAACCCCGGAATATAACTCATGTAGATGAGAGAAAGCTTTTGACCATCGCTCAGTTGCTCATAACTGCTTATGGCATTGCCTTGTTCGTCTGTCCATGCGTTGTGGGCAAAGAAACGGGCAAAGGCTTCGTCATTTGGAGCAAACACAGTAAGCGTGTCAATGCTACCGTTGTATTTGCGTTCGTCGTCGGTGAGTTCGTTCTTGAACGCGCGTTGTATACCACCGAAAGAGTCAATCAAGCGCAAATAGGTGGTGTAGTTGCCTAATGCTTGCAAATTGTCATAAAGCGTGCTGCCAGTTTTAACCTTGTCGTTGGTGTTGACCGTTGGCACGGGCGTTACTTTGATATTTTGCTTGCTGCCATCGTACATCTTGATGGTGCCGTCGCTTTTTATTACGCGCACATTTTGCGCCATGACGCCTAATGGGAGTGTTGATAGCAACACACAACCAAAGATGCGCCGTATGGTATGTTTGTATATGGTATTCATAGTGTGTGAAATGAGTTGAATAAGGAATATTGTAGGGTGTGCAGTGATGCCGTAATGAATACGGAACAAATTGTTACCACACGTCTTCACGATAAGGTTCACCTGCTACATCTACGAGCCGCGGCACAAACTCAATAAAATCGAGGTGCAACTGTGCAAGACCACTGTTGTCCAGTGATTGGAAACGAATGTAATACCTCTTACGTGGCGACATTTTTGAGGTAATGAGCACACGCCGCATGTTGCCACCATTATAGCTTCTCCCCAACTCGGCACGGGCTGGGCTTGTGCTGTCGCCAGCTTTGTGGAAGTATGCTGGTGCCTTCATGTAGCCCAATTTGTGCAGCGCATAGTCGTTTTCGGCGCAAAGCGTTTCGTCGTAATTCAAATCGGCATCTTTTTGGGCAATGCCGTCGTTGGCCATGACTGGTTCGCTCTGGTCAAGCACCAGGGGTTCGCCCCAAGTGCCTTGATTGCCTGCCTCGTCTTCGCAGATAAAGGTGAGCAGACTCTTGGCACGCACCTCATTGACACTATAGCCCATGCGCAGTTCGTAACTGCCATCATTGGGCATGGCGGGCACTTCGAGCGTGAAGTCGTAGTTGCCAGTAACAAGCAATTCGTCTCCTTGATAGTCTACCCAACCTTTGGACGCATATAACAGTTGGATTTCGGTGTCGGCGCTTACATTGGTCAGTGTGCTGAAGTAGTCGGTGGGGAAGTAGGCGTCCTTGCCACGCAAGTTGTTGCTTGCTATTTCGGGCAGCAGCGTGGTGAAGTCCATACGCACGCGCTCACTCTTCATGGCACTTGCATAGTCTGAGTTGAAACTTAGTATATTATCTATCGGGTGATAGCTGCCATCTAATGCCACATTATTATAAACAGAGTTGTCCACCTCGTTGCGGGCGTGAGCCAAAATGCCCTCTTGCAGTGTGCCTGTCTCGACATAGGTGCCCGTCAAACCGTTGTCGTACTTGCTGAAACGGTTGAGGTAGAATTGTCCGTCGGGCGTTTGCGTGATTTTGAGCAATTTGCTCTCTTGTGGCCAGGCAGTGCGGTAGTAGTCCCACACGTTGACGGTGTAGTTGGTAGAAGGCTCGTTTATATCCTCGCCCGTGGTGTAGCCATATTCTGTGGCATGCCGCACAGCGCTGTTGTTGGCTAATTGCATGTTGCTGTTGAGCAGGTGGGTGGCCACGAATATGTTTACGGCATTATCCTTGTCGGTAAGGTCGCCAGGCTTGAGGTTGGAGTATATTTTTCCACATTGCTCATTCAGTACTTGCTTTATGGCCTCCCAGTTTGTAATGCTTTGTGTGGCTTCATCATATACCGGCATGGGCACCCCCCACTCTTTGTTAAACACTTCATCGGTCTCGGCAAAAAGGGTGAACCCTTGGCGGCGATATGCTTGGAAAGGGGTTGAGGAAACGGTATTGTTGGGGTAGGTGCCAGCATGTGCTTTATATTTCTCGGCAAAAGCCTTTTCGGCTTTAGCGTCTGGCTTCATCTTAGCCCCCCAACCTGTGGCATCGAGCAGTTTAGCCCAAATGCGCATATTGGGTGCTTGCTTCAGGAGTTTGGCCACCGAGGGAGCCGTCACTTGTGGGGTACTGCCGAGTGTTGCTTTGTCAACAAATGCTATTTCGTAAATATCGGTCATGTCGTAAGTGTCATCGCCCACCATGATGCTATGGCCCGATTCGAGAGGTGATTGTGCCGCAGCTGTCAAAGGGAGCAATGCTGCCATGAAGGCACTGCCTATATGTTTGTACAGATTTCTCATTTTGCAATGATTTTGAAGTTAATACTTGCTGTGCGCACCACATAGGGGGTGGCAAGGCCTGTTGCAGGCAGTTGCAGTGTGGCACAACCTTGATTGTCGGCCTGGACGGTCATAACCAAACGGCCTTGCAAGTCGTAGAGCGTCACCGATGACTTGGCAGGCAGATTTTTGATGTATAGTTTACGCCCATTCAGACTGAACAATACCTGCTTGCTGGAGTTGGTGGCTGGTACTTCGTCTATGCCGGTAGCTGGATCGGGTATGAGTTCGAGCGACCAATTTGCATCGAAACTGAAAGTATAACTGCTATTGGGAGTTGTAATAATGTAGCCATTGCCTTGTTGATAGTCATATCGAACTACAACGTACGGCACCTCTGCCTTGTCAAGGTCTTGACCTAATGTGAACCACACAATCTCGCCTTCATTCGAGGTGAGTTTGACCTTGTCTTGCGCCAACGCAGGGGTTGTACTACATAAGAGCAAAAGGGCCGCGAGTGTATTTTTCATGATTGTTTTCCGTCTCATTTGCCTAAGTTGTTTTTCGCAATGTTAATGTCTTGTTAACGTTACAAGGTTAATAAAGTATGATAATATGGCAAATATACAATATTATAAACATTCGTTGCAAGTTCTAAGGCTATTTATGTTACAATATCTGTAAATATCACCAATTTTAATGAGTAAGTAGGTGTTCAAAATTATTTTTACATTGAAAGTGCATTATCGGGGCGCAGATGTTTCCTTCGGGTGAGGGAGCATAGCGGGCTATGTGACCGAGGCCGAAG
>OASE01000237.1_pt1 | contig 16699 bp, 9 predicted proteins | sample 1494851 | NCBI WGS metagenome assembly OASE01 (sample SAMEA3360680, study PRJEB22359) | human gut metagenome | biome: ENVO:urban biome; feature: ENVO:human-associated habitat; material: ENVO:feces | place: Bangladesh | collected 2011 | reverse complement strand
CCTATTTCGTAGAGCAATGAAAGCGGCTTCGTAAGCAGTTGAAGCCTATTGCATTTGTGGTTTAACGATTTTAGTCATTGCTCCACCATCTGCTGCAACTCACTGAGGGAGGTTGCCACTTCGATGTAGTCGTGCCAGTTGCCACGAATCATGCCCTGCGAAGCCATGTCGTCGAGGAGGGCAATGGTGGAGTTCCAGAAGCCCTTCATGTTGTAGAGAATCACCTTTTTGCTGTGATAGCCAATGGTGTGGGAGGCTGCCACAGTGAAGATTTCGTCGAGGGTGCCGATGCCGCCAGGGAGTGCCACGACGATGTCGCTCTGAGAGAGCAGCAAGTCCTTGCGGTCGCTGAGATTGTCGCAAGGAATCTCTACGTCGAGGTCGGGAAAAGTCTTGCCGCCTCGCTCTACAATGGTGGGAACTACGCCTATGGCTCTGCCGCCATGCGCCTTGACTGCCTTGCCGATGGTGTTCATCAGGCCGATGTTGCAGCCGCCGAAAACTAAGTCGTGCCCTTGCTCTGCCATCCACTTGCCCATCTCCTCTGTGAGACGGAAGTAGTCGCTGTCAATATGGGCGTTTGCTGAACAGAATACTGCTATTTTCATTGTTATTATGTTTTTTATGTTTTGCCGAGTGCAGGATATCTTATGCAAAGATTGCACCAACGAGCGCAATGAAAGCTTGCTTTCAGATTGCCGAGTGCAGCTAATCTTATGCAAAGTTAAATAAAAACTTTGGATTTGATTTCTTTTTCTGACTATTATTTCTTACTTTTGCAAACAATATAACTAATCTACCATTGCACAGATGACTAAAAACAGAATAATAAGATATTTTTTGATGTGGATTTGCTGTTTGTCGAGCCACGTCGCTGAGGCTGTGCCGACCCTTCTGGACGGCGGGGCTTGGGCGAAGCAGGGCGTTACAGAGAGAAGGCTCAACGAGCTCGACGGACTGGCGCACCATCACGCAACGGGTCTCGTGCAGGACAAACATGGAATGATCTGGGTGGCGACATGGAATGGACTGAGCCGATACGACGGCTATCGCTTCGTGTCGTTCAAGCCGAAGGCGGGCGATGGATGCTCGATGGGCGTGAACCGCATCAAGGATATTCGTATTCGCGATCCTTATATATATTGTAATGCGGAAGGCTACTGCTTTGTCTTCGATATCCGCACGGGGCGGTTTGATGACAGCCATCTCTCCTGGAACAAGGCGCTGCGCAAATGGGGCTTCTCCGGTCAGGGAACGAAACGGCTGAAGACAGCCGACGGAGTGGAGTGGGCAGTGGACTCTCTGGGCGTAAGGATGAGCTACCGCAAGCCGTGTTATGCTACGTGGCTGTTGAGGCAACCAGGATGTCAGGTGAGGGCACTCTTCCGCGACCGCGAGGGACGGATATGGGTGTGCTCGCGCGACGATGCCTCTGTGAGAATCTACGACGCCAATCTGAATCTTCTGGGATTTCTTGGGGCCGACGGCCGACAGCATGGCGAGAAGACTCCTTTCCGGTCGGCTGTGTACACGATGTTGCAAGACGAGGACGGCAGCCTATGGTTGGGATGCAAACCTGGTGGACTGTTGCATCTGTCGCCCCGTGCCGACGGCAGCTACGACATCAGCCGAATAGCGCTTGTAATCCGTGGTAGGGAAACAGAACATCATGTTTACTCAATGCAGAAAGACCGATGGGGCAGACTGTGGGTGTCAACGCTGAACCATGGACTGTTCTGTCTTACCCGTACGGGAAAGAGTTGGAGGTGTCAGTCCATCGTCCTCTCTCATGATGACAAGACAGGCAAGTACTTGGGGGTGCGAATGATATATATCAGCCATCGTGACGAGCTGCTGGCGGGCACAACGCTTGGACTTTTCGCCACGAAGCTTACTGCCGCCAATCCAGCCTCGCTGCGCTTTATCCGGCATGAGCGTGAGGGCGGAAGAGACGGCAGCCTGAGTTGCTCTGCCGTCATGTTTATGGCGGAGGACAGGGCCAACAGACTCTATATCTGCACCGAGGGCAGCGGACTGAACATGGTGGAGCCCGGCATTTCGCTGCTCAGCAAAGATGTGGACTTCAGACACTTCGACAGGCGTGATTTGCCGGAGGACTTCCTCTTGTCGGCTTTCGCGTATGGACAATATATGTGGTTTGTGGGCACCAACGATTTGACGGGCGTGGACGTGGAACATGGACTATCGCTCTATTTCAACCACCGCACATGGACCGATGAGCTGATTTTCTCGGATGCGCAGCCCCTGAGATGGAAAGGCGGCAAATGGCTCATGGGTCTGACGGACGGTCTGGTGCTGATGGATATGGACCGGCTGACGAAGCGCACCAAGGCACCACGCATCGTACTGACAAGGGTGTCGGTGGAAGAAGGCGAGATGATGGAGGCGGTGAGCGCCCACGACACCATCTGCCTCAATGAGACAGAGCGCAATGTGAAGATTGAGTTTGCTGCCATCGACTATGCCAACACCCAGTCGATAAGCTATAGATTCCTGTTGGACGACGGTGTATGGAACACCTTAGAGAACAGCCACACGGTGACGCTGCTCAACCTTTCGCCCGGTACGCACACGTTGCGGGTGGAGTCGAAACTGCCCACAGGACAATGGGCGGGCAACGTGAAAGTGGTGACAATCTTCGTGAAACCAACCATCTGGCAGACTACTACCGCCAAGGTGCTGTATGTGCTGCTGGCGCTGTTGTTTATCTATGCCGTGGTGTACGTGACGAGGACAATTCGCTCCTCCCACCGCAAGCAGAGGGAACTGTTGGGGCAGTATCTCTACCTGATGGAGAAATACGACAAGGAGAAACACCTCGTCGTGGCTGTCAAGGCTGCTGGGGCAGACAAAACTGCTGTTGAGGTGGCAGAAAAGGCTGCTGAGGAAACGGTTGTTGCCGACGGCCAACAGCCCTTGCAAGCCGACAGCCGCAGCGTAGGCGAGGAGAGCCTGAACGAGGAAGACCAGCGCTTCATGCAATGCGTGGTGGAGTTTGTGGAACAGCACATCGACAATTCCGACCTCAGTGTGACCGAGCTGGCAGCCAAGCTGAACGTCAGCAAGTCGGGACTGAACCGCAAACTGAAGAGCCTGTTGGGTGTGGCGCCCAAGGAGTTTATCAACAAGGCACGCATGAACCGTGCCGTGGCGCTGTTGCATCACAGCGACCTTCCTGTGAAGGAAATCGCCTATCGTTGCGGTTTCAGCGATCAGAACTACTTCGGTAAGTGTTTCAGGGCGGCAATGGGCGTCAGTCCGTCTGAATATAGGCAGAAAAACGGGCTTTGAAACGTTTTTACCGAACATTTGGAACGTTTTTACCACTCATGTCGGGGTTTTTTGGCTACTTTTGCCCTCGACATTCTACTTCAAATATTTAAAAACTAATAGCAAAAACCTATGAGAAAAGTAGCGATTATTTTTATGAAGAAGTGTTCAGTACTATTGCTGATGCTTCTTTTCCCGTTAGGAGTGCTGGCGCAAAGCGTCACCGTTAGCGGACAAGTAACTGACGAGGCTGGTGAACCTATCATTGGCGCAAGCGTGAGGATTCCCGGCACATCGGTGGGAGTGGTGACCGATATGGACGGCAATTACTCAATCTCTGTTCCGAAAGGAAAACAACTCGAAATCACTTATGTGGGTTATAAGAAGGAAGTGATCATTGCCAAGGAAGGCAAGATGACTGTCCAGTTGAAGGAAGATTCCAACATGCTTAACGAAGTGGTGGCTATCGGATACGGAACCGTAAAGCGCAAGGACGTGACAGGTTCGGTTTCTTCGGTAGGCAACACAGAACTCGTGTCGGTGCCTGTGGCTTCGCCTGTTGAGGCCATGCAGGGTAAGCTGGCTGGTGTGCGCGTCACCATGCCTGAGGGCAACCCCGACGCCGAGGTCATCATCCGCGTGCGTGGTGGTGGTTCTATCACCCGCGACAACACACCTCTTTATATAGTAGACGGTTTCCCCGTCAGCAGCATCTCCGACATTCCTACCAGCGACATCGAGAGCATTGACGTGCTGAAGGACGCTTCCTCTACCGCCATCTATGGTAGCCGTGGTTCCAACGGTATCGTGCTCGTCACCACCAAGAGTGGTAAGGCTGGTAAGGTGACTGTGAACTACAATGCCTATGTGGGCTTCAAGAAAGCTGAGGACAAGGTAGACGTGCTGGGAGTGGAAGACTATCTGAAGTGGCAGTACGAATTGTCGAGCCTCTCTACTGGTGCCAATGCCGGCAAGTACCAGCAGGTACTCGGCGGATGGGACAACATACCCAACATTATGAACTCGATGAAGACTACCGACTGGCAGGATGAGGTGTACGGACGCACCGGCAACGTGTTCAGCCATAATGTCAACATTTCGGGAGGTTCGGAGAAGTTGCGCTTCACAGCAGGATACAACTACATGAAGGAGAAAGCCATCCTGCTCACCTCTGACTTCTATCGCAGCAACCTGAACTTCAAACTCAACTATGAGCCCAACAAGAAGACCAAGCTCGAGTTCTCTACCCGTTACTCACGTACCAAGGTGAATGGCGACGGACAGAGCGACGCTACCGGCGACCAGAACTCTGTGCCTTCAGGCTCTTTCGGCCGTATCCGCCATGCTGTGGTACAGTCGCCTCTGACAGGCTCAGGAAGCCTTCTCTTCGATGAGAGCAACATCGACGACGGACTGGAAGACCCAATCACAGCCCTCAACGACAACTATAAGAAACGTGTTCGTGAGAACTTCAACATGAACGGAGCTTTCACATGGAAGATATTGCCCGAGCTTACTTTCCGCACAGACGTAGGTCTCGACATCTACAACAACGACTTCCGTTACTTCTTCGGCTCTACTACCTATGAGTCGCAGAACAACACCCTGGCAGAATACAAGAACATGCCGCTTACTACACGTACCCAGGTGAACCGCCGCACCGTGCGCAACTCCAACACTCTGCAGTACGACTTCTCAAAGATTCTGCCCAAGGCTCACAGCCTGAACCTCATGGTGGGACAGGAGAGTATCGTAAGCCGCGAGACACTGGCAACGACACGCATCGAAGGATTCCCTTCATTCTACGATGCCGACATGGCTTTCCACCTCTCTGCACAGGGCACTCCTACACGTGCCAACGAGTTCTACTATCCCGACGACAAGATGGTGTCGTTCTTCGGACGTGCCAACTACAGTTTCTTGGACCGCTATCTGCTTACCGCCACTCTGCGTGCCGATGGTTCAAGCAAGTTCTCTAAGGACAACCGCTGGGGCTACTTCCCATCTGTGGCAGCCGGATGGCGCATTATCGAGGAGCCTTGGATGAAGTCGACACAAGACTGGCTGAGCAACCTGAAGTTGCGCTTGAGCTACGGTGTGTCGGGTAACAACAACATTCCTTCAGGACAGACCAGCCGTACCTATTCTATCAAGGAGAGCTCTTGGCTGCACCTGCAGAACTCATGGCTCACCACGGGTAACGCAATGAGCAACCCCGACCTGAAGTGGGAAACCACACACTCGCTCAACCTGGGTATTGACTTCGGTTTCTTCAACAACAAGCTCAACGGTTCGTTCGAGGTGTACAAGAACAACGTGAAAGACCTGCTCATGGAGATGCAGATCACAGGTAGCGGCTACAACACACAGTACCAGAACGTGGGCGAGACCAAGAACTCTGGTTTCGAGTTGACATTGAACTACGATGCCATCAACACCAAGAACTACGGTCTGAACTTCTCGTTCACACTCGGTCATAACACCAATGAGGTAGTGAGCCTCGGAAGCATGGACTCATACAGTAAGCCTTCTTACTGGGCAAGTACAGAAATTGGCTCCGACTACTTAGTGAAGCCAGGAAAGCCTGTAGGAACCATCGTCGGCTACAAACTGGCAGGAACAGGACGCTACGAGGTGGACGACTTCGAGGGTTACGATGCTGCCGCAGGACAGTGGAAGTTGAAGGAAGGTGTGGCTGATGCCAGCGGTATTGTGGGCACAGTACGTCCTGGTACCATGAAACTCCTCGACAAGGACGGTTCAGGAACCATCAACGATGACGACAAGTTCGAGATCGGCGACGCCAACGCATGGGCTATAGGTGGATTCTCTATCGGTGCACGTGCCTACGGATTCGACTTCAACGCCGACTTCTCTTACAGCATCGGCAACGATGTTTACAATGCTGACAAGATAGACCAGACCTCTACACGTGGCGGTATCTGGCGCAACCTCAACACCACGATGGCAAGCGGCAAGCGCTGGACCAACGTAGACGAGAACGGCAACTTCATCAACGATGCAGCCAAGCTCGCCGAGATGAACAAGAACACCACTATGTGGTCGCCTTACACAACAAAGGCTGTGCTCACCGACTGGGCTATCGAGGACGGATCATTCCTCCGCCTCTCTACACTTACCTTGGGCTACACACTGCCTAAGACATGGATGCAGAAAATCTATGTTCAGAACCTGCGTCTATACTTTACCGCTTCAAATCTTTTCTGTATCACCGGTTACAGTGGACAGGATCCAGAGGTGGACTGCTGCCGCAACGTGCTGGTTTGTCCAGGCGTAGACTACTCGGCTTATCCAAGAAGCCGCCAGTTCATCTTCGGTCTTAATCTTACATTCTAAAAAAACACTTAAAGGAAACATCGTTATGAAAATAAAATATGTATTTACAGCCCTGTTGGCTGGCGCTACACTCATGTCGTGCAACGACTATTTGGACGTAGAAAGCGAGTCACAATACAACGACAAGGTGGTGTTCTCTAACACCCCGCTTGCCGAGAATACGGTCATCAGCATCTACAGCTGGTTTGCCGCCACCAATTCTCACCGTGCGCGCTACATGCCTTACTATGGTATGAATACCGATGCCGAGTGCTACTTCGACATGGCGCAGCCTTCGTCGGACAACAAGACCTCGCTCTGCACTTACAGCGCCTTCTCTGCCAACAACTGGATGGCTTCTGGAAAAGACCCTAACGCCTTCACAGGCTTCTTCAACGGCATTGAGGCTGCCAACTGCTGCATCGAGGGAATACGTGCCTATGGCAATCCTGAGAGCAATGCCGACATGGCTTATCTCTTAGGCGAGTCGCTCACCCTGCGTGCGCAGTACTACTATGACCTCATTCGTGCCTGGGGCGACGTGCCAGCCCGATTCACATCGGTGAAGCAGAGCACCATCTACCTTCCCAAGTCAGACCGCGACGTCATCTACAAGCAGATTATTGCCGACCTGAAAGAGGCTGCAGGCTATCTGCCATGGCCAGGAAAGGCTGAGCGCACCAAGACGACAGAGCGAGTGAACAAGGCTTTTGCCTTGGGTCTGCGTGCACGCCTCATCCTCATGGCCGAGGGTTACAGCCAGCGTCCTACATCGCTCGACAATCCTACTACTTATGAGGTGCGCCGCAGCAACGATCCTGAGCTTACAAGCACAGCCCTGCTGCAGGAGGCTTACGACGACCTGAAACTCGTCATCAGAGAGAGTGGACTCGCACTCGACGCCACTTACGAGCAGTTCTGGAACGACCTCGCTACTGACGTCATCACCATCGAAGGCTCACACAAAGAGTCTATCTTCGAGATTCCATTCAACGACGGACGTGGACGATTCTTCTATCACTTTGGTGTTTACCACAAGTCGAAGAGCCCACACTTGACCAAGACCAACTATGGCGGACAGAACATTCCTGCTCCTACACTCTACTATGAGTACGACAATGCTGACCAGCGCCGCGACGTGAACTGCGTGCCTTACAAGTACGACAACGGCTACACAATGGCCAAGTTGGGCGACAACGATGCCTCTGCTCCAAGTTTCAACTTCGGCAAGTACGACTATGAGCGCATGACACGCCAGGTGACTTCCAACGACGACGGTGTGAACCTGCCCGTGCTCCGCTACGCCGACATCCTGTTGATGGCAGCTGAGATTGCCAACGAGCTGGAAGGTCCTGATGCAGCCAAGCCTTACCTCAAGGAGGTTCGCAACCGCGCCTTTGCCGTAGCCGACCGCCCTGCAAACGTAGAGGCTTATGTCAACGCCATCAGCTCGAAGGCCGACATGCTGAAGGCCATCCAGAAGGAGCGCCTTCTCGAATTCCCTGGCGAGATGCTGCGCAAGCAGGACCTCATTCGCTGGAACTTGCTCGGAACAGCCGTAAGACAGACCGTGACCGACATGAGAGCGCTGCGCGACCGTACAGGCAAGTATGCTGACGTGCCTACAGTGGTTTACACACGCACCAATGCTGCTGGCAAGTTGGAGTACTATGGCTTGGCTAAGGGTGAGACAGCAGCTCCTGCTGGCGAAGGCTGGACACAACTCGACTACGACTTCGTGTCTGCCACAGTGAAGGACAACATGCTGGCCAACTATTTTGCCAACGATCCAGACTCCCGTCAGTACTGGCCTATATTCGACTCAGACATCAACGCGTCGAACAACGCATTGATCAACAACTACGGATATTAAAATAACTGAATTTTTGCATGTGGGGAAGTTAGAGGGAAGTTAGAGGGAAGTTAAGGGACAAATGTCCTATAAGACTATTATTTCTTAACTTTCCGAACGACCGACGGGAGTGATAACAGCTTTAGCTTCTATCAATTTCCTCGCTTGTGAAACTTGAATTCAAATAATGAATTAACGGTAGGTTTTTAGTTATATATTAAAACAAAACGCAGGCCTCTCTGCCTCGTGAGAAGTGGAGAGGCTTTTTCTTAAAATCTACTTTCGCAGGAATTGTTCCAGGGACAACAATTTTGTTCCAGCAACAATATTCTCAATATTTTTCAAACCACTTAAAAACCGGGAAGCCTCATGAAGAAAGCAGTTTTTACTCTTATTGGCAGTCTTGCCTTTGCAGCAGGGGTTATGGCGCAGGATGCTCCGCTCGATGTCTCGAAGCGGGTGGCTGATTATCTGCTGAGCCATCACAACCACAACGTGTCAAAGGCACAGGACGGACACACTCACATCGACAGCTATTATCAGGAATGGAGATACGTGAATGGTGTGCTCGGAGTGGCAATGCTCAATCTTGCCGATGCGGCAGGTGAAAAGAAGTATGAGCAGTTTGTCAAAGAGAACTTTGACTTTTATTTCGAACCAAAAATACAGCGACAACTCAAGAAAGAATACGAATCGGGCGTGCGCGACAATGCGTGGCGCAGATTCTTCTCCATGTCGAGCCTTGACGACTGCGGAGCTATGGGCGCTGCCCTCTCCGAACTGGCACGACGATACAAAGACCAACGTTACGAGAATTATCTCGACAAGATAAGCCATTACATTCTTACTCAGCAGGAGCGTATTCCCGAAACAGGCATTTACTGCCGGGGAAGGGTGGGAGAGCGAACTCTCTGGCTCGACGACCTGTATATGTGTACTTCTTTCCTGGCTCATCAGGGAAGTCGCAAGGGCGCATCGTCCGACTTGTTGCAGAGAGCGGCAGAACAGGTATTGCTCTTCGACAGTCTGCTCTTCGACAACGACAAGCACCTCTATTGGCATTGTTTCTATTATGATACGACCCATGCCCACGGCACCGCCCACTGGGGAAGAGCCAACGGATGGGCGTTTCTGGCACAGGCTCTCGTGCTCGACAGATTGCCCGAAGAGCATCCTCTGCGAGACAGATTGCTGCAGCTGTTCCGAAAAAGAGTGGAAAACATCATCGCCTATCAGGACGCACAGGGCATGTGGCACCAGTTGCTCGACAAGCCTGACTCTTAACCCGAAACTTCCTGTACAGCCATGTTTGTCGCAGCCATTGCGCATGGTGTGAACAAGGGCTGGCTCGACAGCTCGTTCGCCTCTGTGGCGCTGCAGGGATGGAAGGCTGTCTGCAGTCAGATAACCCCTGAAGGACAGGTGAAGAATGTGTGCATGGGAACAGGCATCAGCCGCGACTTGCCTTTCTATTACAACCGACCGGCTCCGCTCAACGATGCCCACGGACTGGGAGCCGTGGTGCAGGCAGGAATAGAAATCAATAACGTAACAACAAAAACAACAGAATAGATATGAAAAACTTAAAGCTAAAACTCACATTCCTGTCGCTGTGCGCCTTTGCTACAGCGGCTCATGCACAGCAAGTGAAAGGAAACAGCGTGCTCTACACATCGTCTCAAGGCAACATGCGCATCGAGATGTGTTCGGAAAGCATGTTCCGTGTAACCAAGGTGCCTGCACAGCAGATGCCTGATAATGAGAAGTGGATGGTGGTCAACTACAACTTCCCACAGGTGGATTTCAGCGTGGACGGCAAACAGATAAAGACCAGTAAGCTGCAGGTAAGCATTCAGGAAGCTCCCTGGCGCATACAGGTGGCTGATGCTTCGGGTAAGGTGCTCTACGAGGAGTTGACATCGGGCTGCAAGGACAGCATATATAATGAGGTGAAGATGAATCCCGACGAGCACTTCTTCGGCTTCGGTGAGCGCATGGACCGCATCGACCAGCGTGGACAGCGTGTTCACCTCAATGTGGAACTGGGACGGGGCTCAAAGCCTGCGGTAGGCGGCAAGGACATTCTGAGAGCCAACTACTGTCCTGTGCCTTTGATGCTCAGCAACAAGGGCTACGCCGTGTTCTTCCATACTGCTGTGCCCAACGACTGGGACATGGGATGGACCAACAACGACAAGTACAGTTTCTCGGCACCTGGTGGCGACAACGACTATTATTTCATCTATGGCGAACAGTTGGAAGCTCTGATTCACAGCTATCAGCAACTCACGGGCGTGGCGCCTCTTATGCCACGTGCTGCCTATGGTCTGCACATCGGCTCGTACAGCGGTGGAACATGGCATCATGAGAGCAAGGCCAACGATACGTATGTGGTCAATCTCATCGACCGCCTGCGTCAGGAAAAGATTCCGTTCGACATGATGTGGCTCGACTCTACCTGGCGCCATTTTGCCAAGTTGGGCAACGGAGGCTGTACCTTCGAGTTCCAGGATCAGTTTAAAGACCCAAAGGGCATGATCGACCATGCCTATAAGAATCATGTGGCAATGTTTGGTCTGCACATTCGTTCACTGGTCGACAACGGCAAGCGCAACAATCTGCTCACCACAGCACAGAAGAAGGGACTCACCATTCAGGACGGTGGAACCAACGCCATCATCAACTTCTTCGACGACAAGGCTGTGGACTGGTGGTGGAAGAATGCTGCCAAGAAAGTGACCGACCTGGGAGCCAAGTTCTTCAAGACTGATGTGGGAAGCGCTCTGAACTACAACAATCCAAACATCGAGCAGAAGGCTGCCCACAACCTCTTCCCTATAGCCTATGCCAAGGCACCTTATGAGAACTTTGCCAAGCTCAACGGACAGCGTGGCTTCGACCACACACGCGAGGGCTATGCAGGTATTCAGCGCTATCCTTTCATCTGGGCTGGCGATTGGGGCTCGGAGTGGCAGTGGTTTGAACCTATCATCCGCGGCGGTATTAATATAGGACTCTCTGGTGTCGGCTATTGGAGCCACTGTATGGGTGGATTCGAGCAGTATTCTGCCTACGACACCGACCTCTATCTGCGCTGGGTGCAGATGGGAATGTTCTCGCCTGTGTCCATCCTCTTCGGTATGGATCATCCTCGTTATCATGCGCCATGGACTTATGGCGAGGAAGCACAGAAAATATTTATCCAGTACGACTCGCTGCGTTATGCGCTCCTGCCTTACATCTACACCAGCGCCTGGGATATGTACAAGACCAGCCGTCCGCTGATGACACCTTTGTTCTACGATCATCTGCAGGATGTCAATACCTATCAGATTTCAGACCAGTATATGTTTGGCCGCGACATGATGGTGTGTCCTGTAACAGTGAAGAATGCACTCTCGCGTCCTGTTTACTTCCCCGGTGGCGACTGGCTCGACTTCTGGACAGGTGAGCGCATCAGCGGACGCCAGTACAAGTCGTTCCTCACACCTATCGAGATCATGCCTATCTTCCTGCGCCGTGGAGCCATCATTCCCCGTCAGGAAGCCATGCAGTACGTGGACGAGCGCCCCAACACCAACATCTCGCTGCTCATCTATCCTTCCGAGCATTCGGTGTATGAAATGTACGAGGACGACGGCAAATCGCTCGATTATCAGAAGGGAGTTTATGCCGTCACCAAGATGGAGAGCCGACTGGCACAGAACGAGTGGATACTCAACATCACGACTCCTAAGGGCGACTACAAGCCTGTTTCTCACTACTACAGCGTAAGTGTTTACCTTGACAAGAAGCCTAAACTCGTTACTGTAGCCGGCAAGTTTGTCGATGGATGGAAGTACGACGAGAAGTTGCGCTTACTTACCTTCGATGCAGGCGAGGGCGATATGGAAGTGGTTGTCAAGATGTAAAATCAAGACTTTTGGGGTTGAATACTTTGCCATGAAGCATATGGCTTTAACTTCTCCAACTACTCTAACTTCTTCATTTGCATTTATAAAGATATTACTATGTATAGAAACAGATTCTTCTTATCGGTTGCCGCCGTGCTTGCAGGTACGGTGGCAATGGCTCAGGGCTCTTACAAGGCTCTGAAGTTCAAGACAGCCACCTCGCTCTACAACTACGAGATGCTGCCAGTACACGCTCAGAACTATGAGCGCCAGCAGGCTTTCGAAAAGGCTTGCCAGTCGAAGGAAGCCATGCAGCAATACGTGAGCCAGTTGCGCAGTCGTTTTAGTCAGTTGGCTGGCGAAATGCCACAGCGTGGCAAACTCAATGCCAAGGTAGTGGGCTCGTTGAAGGGCAACGGCTTTATAGTCGAGAAGATTGTCTTTCAGAGTACGCCAGGCCGTTACGTCACAGCCCATCTTTATCTGCCCGAGAAGGTGCAGGGCAAGATTCCTGCCTGTATCGAGATGTGCGGACATGGACTCGACGGAAAGGGCACGGGTTCGGGAAGTGCTGAGCAGTTGGCTGTCAACGGCATTGCTTCCATGGTGGTCGACCCCTTCTCACAGGGTGAGCGCCAGCAAACCATCGATGCGCAGGGCAAGAATCTTACCCGTGGCGTAACTACCGAGCATACACTCATTGCTCCGGGTTTCATCCTCCTTGGCAGCAGCCTTGCCGCACAGGAGTTTTTCGACAACAGCCGCGCCATCGACTATCTGCTCAGTCGTAAGGACATTGATGGCGACAAGATTGGTTGTTATGGCTTCTCGGGAGGCGGTACGCAGTCGTCTTATCTGGCTGCTCTCGACGACAGGGTGAAGGCAAGTTGTGTGGGATTGTTCTTCTCGTCGCGTGAAAGAACCCTGGAGACTCAAGGCCCAAGCGACGGATGTCAGTGGATTCCGGGCGAAGGACGCGAGCACATCGAGATAGCCGACATGGCGATGATGAATGCGCCAAAGCCTTTCCTGATTCTCGACGGTCGTTTCGACTTTGTTGACCATTGGGGAGCCTTGCGTGGCTATGAAGAGGTGAATCGTTGCTACAGTCTGCTGGGAGCGCCCGACGCTGCCGAACAGTTTTATTACGACGACGGACACGCCATTCCCAAGCCCAGCCAGGACAAGATGGTAAGCTTCTTCCGCAAGGCTCTCTTGGGCGATGCACAGGGCGAGGTGAAGCCTTATACTTACTGGCGTAGTGACGACATGTGTTGCACCAAGACAGGACAGGTAAACTTGGAATACAAGGATGCGCTCAGCTCCATGCAGGAGTGTGAGGCACAGATGGACAGGCTGTCGGCCCAGCGCCAGGCTTTCTGTTCGCAGTCGGCCGACAAGGTGAAGGATGGCATTCTAAAGCTGTTGGGACTTCCTGGACTGAATGACCATTGGAATGCTATTGAGACTCGCCACGAATCGCAGCGCGACGTGGAGGAATATCGTTATCAGCTCGATTGCGAAGGTCAGTATCCTGTTCCTGTTATTGTCAGGATTCCGTCGGATGCCAATCAGCAGTCGAAGGTTTGCATCCATCTTGCAGATGCAGGAAAGGCAAGTCTGCTGATAGAGACCGATCGTCGTGATGTATTCTCCGACGGCACGATTCATGTCTATGCCGACCTGCGAGGTTTTGGTGAGACGAGCGACATTTTCGAGTACAACCTTTCCAAGTATTGGAATACTCAGTATCGTTCTGCTGTAACTGCCCTTCATGCAGGCAAACCGCTCATAGGTCAGCGTGTGCAGGATTTGCGCACCATTCTCAATTTCTGTTCGGCTGACGAAAAGTTGAAGGGCCGCCAGATAACAGTCAAGGCTGACGGAATGAACGCAGTCGTAGTGATGCATGCTGCTGTGCTCGACGAGCGATTGGCTGGTGCCACACTCACCCGCACATTGAAGACCTGGCGCAATTACATTCAGCACCCCGTGCAGCACGACATGATGTCGAACGTCATTCCTGGTGTCTTGCGCTGTTACGACATTCCCGATCTTCTTTCGTTGGCAAAGGGAAGGGTCGTTATCCAGGACTAAACGCAGTATCAAGACTCCTGTTATCGACGTAAGGAATTTAGATGCCATCCTCGCCCGACAAGTGCTCGTGGAATGGCAGCTGAAAAGAGACCAACAGCCTGGGAGAGGAAAGCTGACTGAGGGCTGAAAAGCGTCTCAGTCTCAGTTGTCTCAGTTATTTTTAAGAGGGGTTCCAACTTCCGTTTTTATTCTTTTTTCTTTACTATATTATTATATAACTATTTAATATATATATAGTTATAATATATATATAATATAATAAAAATTGAAAAAATGAGAACACACAACCCTCTTAAAAATAACTGAGGCAACTGAAACTGAGACAGCAGACAACTTAGTAACTTCTCTAAAAGGCTAATAATCAGTTGCTTACCAAGAAACGAAAAGGTAAATATGAAGTATGACATCTCAAAAAAGACCGCTACAAAGGTGCTAAAACAGGAAAATATGAACGAAAATAGCGCCATTTTTGCTCTCACAGGCATCAAAATCCATGCACGAACCTATTGTTCCGATGATTTTCCCTGTTCTCGAGACGCACGTAATTGGAGCCAAATTCATGTATCCTGAACTCATTTGGAAGGAATTATAAGGCATGAAGGGCAATCTCCCATCACACACTTGCCTATTTGAGATGTCGTAACGAGGCTTTGCGACGCAAAAAGGCGTCAAAAATCACTTTCCCTCAGTTGGAGGCAGTAAACTGTCCAACTGGGAATTTTCTTTCAAATATTTTAGTACGCATTTCATTTGTTTTCCAAATTATTTTTTTATCTTTGCATAAGATAAGCTGCACTCGGCAATTTGAAAGCAAGCTTTCATTGCGCTCATTTGCATTATCTTTGCAAAACATTCAACACTTAAAAACTCAATAACAATGAAACATTTGGATTTTTCACTCTTCACATTTTTTGCCTTGCTGATATTCTCTCAGCCATCTTTCGCCCAGAAACCGAATGCGAAACAACTGCCTGTGCGAGAGAATTACGAGTGGCAAGGTGAGTTGCCCGTTTACGTCGAACAACTCAAACAGGAACTTACATACCCTATGGCATGGGGTAACAGTCCTATCAAAAACTTTGCAAAATGGAAGAAGGCTGCCCGTCAGAAGATATTTGAATGTATGATGGCACCTCCTCGCCGAGCCAAGTCGTGGGACATGAAGGTGATAGCCGAAGAACAACGAGATGGTTATCGTGCACAGAAAATCAGCTTCTGTGTCAACGCCTATGCCCGCATCACAGCCTATCTTCTTATACCCGACGGCAAGGGACCTTTCCCTGCCATCAATGCCCTCCATGACCATGGAGCCCACCTCTACATCGGCAAGGAGAAGATGATACGTCCCTTTGATGTCGACACCGCCGTTGTCGCCGATGCTGATGCATGGGCAAAGAAGTTGTACGAAGGTCAGTATCTTGGCGACTATCTTGCCCGTCACGGCTATGTAGTCTTCTCTGCCGACGCACCTCTTTGGGGCGAGCGTAGCCGTAAGGAAGGTATCGACCGCAACAAGTATGATATTATCGCCGGCAACATGATGATGCTTGGACGCGACCTTTCTGCCTTTATGACCTACGACGATATGGCTGGAACCGATTTCCTGTCTACTCTCCCTATGGTCGATAAGGACAGGATAGGATGTGTGGGATGTTCTATGGGCGCATACCGTTCCTGGATGCTTGCTGCCCTCTCCGACAAGATCAAGGCGAGTGCCAATATCTGCTGGATGATCACTACCGACGATCAGCTTACCCTGCGTTATGGACGAAAGGAGAACGGAGGTTTTGCCAACTGCATTCCTGCACTCCGTCAGTACCTCGACTATCCTCACATCGCCTCCTTGGCTTGTCCTCATCCTTCTCTCTTTATTAGTGGCACCCTTGACCATCTTTTCCCCGTCCCCGGAGTCAAGAAGGCTTTTGCGCAGATGCATGCTGTATGGAACAGCCAACATGCAGACTCTCTCCTTACCACCGAACTTTGGGACGTGCCTCATTCCTGCGGACTTCGCATACAGCAGAAGATTCGCCAATTCCTTGACCAAAACCTTTGATGAAGGAATGAAAGGGACTTCCTGTAAATGAGCACGCCAAGTGTCTAAAACTTTCCAACCATATAGGTCGAAAAATTTCGACCTATATGGTTGGAAGTCCAAGATCTCCTATAAGCAGTACGCCCTGAAAGGGCAGAAGCTCTTAGCCCAGGGCAACGCCCTGGGTATAAAGGC
>OASE01000235.1_pt1 | contig 16845 bp, 10 predicted proteins | sample 1494851 | NCBI WGS metagenome assembly OASE01 (sample SAMEA3360680, study PRJEB22359) | human gut metagenome | biome: ENVO:urban biome; feature: ENVO:human-associated habitat; material: ENVO:feces | place: Bangladesh | collected 2011 | reverse complement strand
GTATATACGGTAAATCCACGTTTCTACATTTCAGCGAAGGTCTCGTTCATATTGTATAAATTGATGCTGTCCATCTTTTGCTTTAACTCGTTGAAATCCACAGTCATATCCTAATGTCATTACTATTGCTTTTATTATAGCAGTAACGATTTTTAGTCATTTTTGAACTGAGATTTCAACTTCGTCATTACTCTCAAAAAGATCTGATAGATCTAGATCTGTACAGATCAATATATGACAAAAATGACAAAACAAAACTAAAGGCACAAATAACATATCGATCTATGGTCCTTATAATCGCTATATGAGGTAATTTCTCCGATAAAAAGAAAAAAGCACTTAGTAGACAAAAAGTGAGCATATTCACAATGTATATTTGCAAAGAACGCTCTGTCTGTAAAAGTCAGAGAATGTTAAGATTATTTCAAGAACCTAGGGGGCTTAACAGTTACATTAAATTTTAAAGAACTTCGATATTTTGGTTTTATCTAAAAATCATTTTTAAAATCAAATAGTTATAAAATCTTGGTATGTAAGCATCTAATATTTTAACTCAATTTTAGAGTAAAAAAGTTTTTATTTTTTTTAAAAGATAATTTGTGCAGATCGAAAACAATACTGAACCGCAAATTACAGTAACTGTAGTAAAAATATATGCTAATAGTCCTTTTCCAAATATATGAATAAGGAATGTTTTTTCAAGAATACGAAATATAAGCATATGGCACAAATAAATTTCTAAACATATTCTACTTAAAAACTTCGTAATAGGATTATTTAATATACCACTCTGTTTACAACCAAGACAACATATTAAAAATATCGAAAAGAGAGCCAATAATGTAAACGTAGTTTCACCAATAACAAAATATAGTATAGTGGTAATTATCAAAATAACTACAGTGGTAACTTTAAATTTTAAGGCAAACTCACTCAACTTTTTTCGATATAGAAAGATTATTCCTCCTGTCATAAAATATACTGCACAATAAATAAAATTTGTTCTTGGGCTGAAGTTGACTGCTACCTTGTTCGAAATATGATCATCGTTAAAAAAATATTTACTACAAATTAAATTGTAAAAAAAACAGCAAATAAGTGCTAACCAGGCACGTTTTTTGTTTTCCAAAAGAAAGCAGAAAAAAGGAAAAAATAGATAAAATACAAAGATAACTGCAAGAGTCCAACTCACTCCAATGACAGAAATATTCATATTTGGTAAAAGACCTTGACAAAGTGTCAAGTTTGCAAAAACTTCATATAAAGCACTCTTACTTGGAGATATTACTAAGTCAAGAACGCTGAGTGTTGCAAAGAATGGCCAAATTTTATTGTATCTTCTTGAGTAAAACTCCTTTAAACTTATTTTTTGATCTAAAAATTTTTGATAATAGCCACAGCACATTCCAAAACCGCTTACCATCATAAAAGCGAAAACTAAATTTGTAAATGAGGGGATCAATTTATGAAAAATAAAACCACTCCAAACATAATTACCATTTACTAAAACATGCATTAACACAATGCCAACGATAGAATATGCTTTCAGTCCATCGATTCCTTCATATTTATCTGCCATTTCGCAGTCCTTATCACGCTTAATAAAGTTATTACTTTAAAACAATACCATATGTATGGCCAATCCATCACTTGATGAACGAAACAAAGATAAGGCAAAACAGTGTCAGAGCACATTTTACCTAACTCAACTTTTGCATTTGGATTTTAGTCCAGAATGCAGATAACAATGCGTTTTAACACTGCATTTGTTCTTTAAAATACGATTTTTGATTATTAGGATAATTGTGGTAGCTGAATGTACATTTTGATGTAATCAGTTATACCTGAGTACCACTCTGAGATTTTCTGATATTACTTCTTTAGATTTTGCAAGTTTACCTTTACGTAAACAAACTGCTACATCTAAAATAATATCAATGTCATCAATCAGAGAAAGCAGGGTCTGAAGAACTTCAACAAAGGTAACAGCGGTAAGTTCAGAACGGGCACTGTAGAAAAGTTCTCCAATAGAACGATGATCGCTATCGTGCCTTCTGTTAAACTCCATGAGCTGTAATCTGATACTGGAGATAACCATAAAGGCATTACAGGTATCAAAGTCATGAGCCTGACATTCGTTCTTTAAGCCAAGGTAACTTTTCTGAGCCTTAAAGGCAACTTCAATGGACCATCTTCTGCCATAGAGTTCAATTACTTTCTCAGGAGATAAGTTAAGGTCGGTGCTTACAATACAAATCCAGTCCTTAGAGTTTCTTGCCTTTACAAAGACAAGTCTGACTCTAAGATTTTTGTTGGTATAAGCAATGATGGAAGTTATCAGATTACTTTTGTTTAATCTGCCACCATTGATATGCTTAAGCAGCTTGATTTGAGAAAAGGATTTAGAAGAGTCTTTCTCAAGTTTAAACTGAAGGTTGCTTTTAACTAGACAGATAGACTGTAATCCTAACTCTTTAAGCTTTCTGACAAGGTAGTCAGAAAAGAACCAGGAGTCCATCAGAATGTAAGATGCAGAGATTGCTCTTACAGTACGTCTGCACATACTGATGAGAATTTCAGTTTTCTTTTTACAGGCAGTCTTTCTGCGTTTAGCACAGGTTGTTCTGTTATCAATGTTATTCTCGTCAGCCATTCTGATTAGATTGTTCTATCTGCTAGAAGCTATGAGATAACTTAATACTGGAACAAGGGTAAAATTCCGTCAGTCCAGCCTAAGGCTAAGTCAGTAAAACTTTAACTGTTGTTTTACCTATAACATGGTTGAACTGTCCTGATAAGAGTTCTACCTTCTTACCTCTGCTTCTTTCAATCATGGTATCGTCTACAACCAGACAGTTAATCTGCTCTTTATTGTCTTTATTCAGTTCACAGATAAATCTGATGATGAATCGAACATTAAAGACTGCCAGTCATACTTTGGATTGGAAAGAAATCTGTATGCTGAATCTCTACTTAAGGGTAATACTTTACCTTAAGGAGATGCAAAGGATCTGAACAGATTTGGATAACCTTTGAAAACAGAAGAGATGAGTACAATCAAGATGGTAAATACATCAGCGCCATAACGCTTTTCAAACTTGGCTTTACGTAAAAGATTACTCATACCGATGTAAGTAAAAATGGACTCAAAAGAAATTGCTCTATTCAATAAGATGAATTTTTGTTTATTATAATATCGTGTGTGTAATCAGATTTAACTTATTGATTTTACAACTTAAATTATATCATTTTATACACACTCTTTTAACAAAAATCACCTCTTAAACAGCATTCTTAAGCCATTTTACATATCACATCAGACTTAATAATCAAAAATCATATTTTAAAAAGCAAAAGCAGTGCTCGACCGCTTATATTTAACGTTTTAACTCAAATTTTGAAATGCAAAAGTTGAGTTTCCTAAAGATTAAAATTAAAACACACATTCAATCTTAAGTTACTTATCTCTTAACATTCATTGTATATTTTAATGATTTTTTCGTAATAATTATCAATTGTATCAAAGTTGATGTTCTTACAATTTTCACTGTACTCGGAACACAGCTTCTCGTTTTCCCAAAACTTAATAATTTTTTTCTTTAGATCCTCAGCATTTCCACTTTCAAATAGTTCTCCAGTCTTACCTACCTTTATCAATTCAGGAATTCCTCCAATATTAGCACATAATACAGGTGTACCATACATTTGCGATTCCATCACAGAAAACGGACAGTTTTCATACCACTCTGAAGGATAAATGGAGAACCTTGCCTCTCTGATCAATTTTTTTAGTGCATCACCATTCTGAAAACCGACATTCTTAATGTTAATTACATCTTTTATGTTTTTCTCTAGTGGACCTGTTCCGGCAAAGATAAATTGCACGTTCTGAAGCTCTTTACAGACTTTTATGAGTGTTCTTACTCCTTTTTCTTCGGAAAACCTACCAAAGTAGATGACGTAATTCTTTTTTATAGTATCTTTCCATTCTATACTATCGATAAAATTATGCATTACTATTGTTTTTGTAGCAAACAGTTGATTGCTGTCCATTTTTTTTTTCATGAATTCAGAACAGCAAATTATCTTATCAATATATTTGTAGGTACCTTTAAATTTCCAAAATTCGGCTTCCATCATTCCGATAATCGATTTAGCTATGGAACCGTGGATACATTTTCCTTTCATGCAATTTAAGAAATGACCACCAAGGCATTTTTCACAATTTTGGTGTGAGATAGGGTTATTTAGCATGTGATTCGGACAAACCAACTGATAGTCGTGTGCCGTAAAAACAATTTTACAATTTTTTTTATTCTCATTTCGCCAATTTACAATTTCCAAGATAATAGAAGGAGTAAGTTGGTAATTAAAGTTATTTAGGTGACATACATCAGGATGGAAGTCTTCTAGAACTTTTCTCAATTGTCTCCTTGCTTCTTTACTGTAAATAGTCTTTATTGGGTAGGATAGCTTGCTTAGTTTTGATGTACTGTGAAAATTCATGTCAGATGTGTAAGCATCAACTCGGTTTCCAACACAGCGTCCTGCATGCTCCATACCAAAGAACTGAACTTTGTGTCCGTAAGATTCAAGAATCTTTCCTAACTTAAAAATGTACGTTTCACTTCCACCATTAGGATGTAAGAATTTATTTATCAATAATACTTTCATTAAATTTCTCTTTTGTATAACTTTATTGTTTTTTCAACAACATCATCCCAGTTGTATTTTTTACAGATATAGTCTGCAGCTATCTTTTTTATTGCTTTAACCTTTTCAGGAGTATCGCAAGCATATTGTAATTTTTTTCGAAGATCTTCTTCATCAGATTTTTTAAAAATTAGGGCATTATTTTCTACTACTTCAACGAGTTCTGGAATATCTGAAACCAAACAACAGTTGCCATAGCTCATAGCTTCAAGTAAACTCAGAGGCATACCTTCCAAATTAGAAGGTAGTGTGTAAATATATGCATTACTGTACAGTTCTTCCAATATCTGCCCTTGAACAAAACCAGTAAAGATAATCCTACTATCGTCTTTTGCTAATATTTTTAATTTGCTAACAAAGTTGTCAGAGTCACTAGCCCCTCCAGCAATTACAAGTTTTTTATCGGTAGTAACACTTTTGAATGCTTTTATTAAATAACTGATACCTTTTTCAGGAACCAATCGACCTAAAAACAATATGTAAGAATCTTTTACTAAACCAAACTTTATATTAATCAATTTTGTTTCAAGAATTTGTGGACGATTTACTCCATTTGGAATAAAAACAGTCTTTCTATTATATGAATTAATAAAATATTTCTGCACTTCTTTACTTAGTACAATGATTTCATCTGCATATTTCACGGCATTTTTTTCGCCTTGAAGTATATATTTAGAGCCTACACCAGATTTCCATTTTTCGCGTTGCCAGTCAAGACCATGAATTGTGACAACGATACGCTTTCCTAATAATTTTGGAATCCAACAAAAAAAAGCAGGCCCTTCAGCATGAATATGTACTAAATTATATCTTCCGAATGCACTAAAAAGTGAAGCAAACAGAGATGAACTTACAGCTGCAAGTCCAATCTTATTAATTGTTGGCACCGATAGTTGTCGAACACCTTCATATTCAATTAAGTCATTGTCAAACTCCGCTCCACTTACATGATGCCCCGAACGATTATAACAAGTTACTGCACAACCTTTACTTGCCATTCGAGTGCTGAGTTCTTTAACAACTATCTCAACTCCTCCTTCTCGTGATAAACGTTTTTGACCAAACATTGCAATTGAAAGTTTCTTACTCATTGCTATCTTCCATTTCTGCATTGAATTACATTTTTATTCATCTTGACCTTCTCTCTTGAGAAAAAGCTCTAAAAAACTTTATACACTAAGGCTTAACTCTTTAAAATTTATTTTGAAATAGAAAGATGACTTTTATGCGGTTTTAGGTGAGATTTTTTTGGGTAACTTTTTGATATAATTCAATTAGTTACATTATATTATTCAAAAGTTTACCAATAAGTATGTTACATCAAAACCAGGATGATTACCAATCAGTCAATTCACCATTACTTTCTGTTATTAAAGAATTACACCTAAAGCAGTATCTGTACCTGGCTAGATTTAATAAAATCAAAGGTCCAAGTCCATTATCTATGCAGGTTGATATGTTAAACAGCATCTTTTTAGGCAAGAACCTATGGAGAGCTTCTGTATCATCTGGAAAAGACCTACTGAATTCATCTGAGAAAGCTCTATACAGGTTTATGAGTAATATCCATTCCAACCGGTATTTGCTTTGTTTCTATGTTGGAGCTTAAGCCATGAGAAACATCAGAAGTTTTGGTAAACAGGAGCATAATGAAGATTTATACCTCATTATCGATGATTCTGTAATTGAGTGCCCTTGCACTAAGAAAGCAAATAACTGTACCTGGACCTTTGACCATAACAAGATGAAATCGGTTAAAGGCTATAACTGTTTACAGCTGTCTGTTACAGATGGACACACAACTTTACCGCTTGGTGCAAAACTACTTGCTTCAGATGAAGACGCTTTAATAGAAACTGGCAAGCTTAAGCGTAAAGCATGTCCAGAGCCTAGAACCATCAAAAAGAAAACTGACGGTCGCAGTCATTGTGCTTTTCTTAAAGAGGAAAGTACTGAGAGCAAACCTGATTTAGTGACTAAAATGGTTAAGCTGGCTAAAAAGCTCATCGGTGGTATACGTTATGTCCTTATGGATTCATGGTTCTTTTATGAACCACTGATAAAGGAATTCAAAAAACTAAATCTCTTTAGTATCGAAATTCTTAAACAGGACAATCGCCGATATCACCGCTTAAACAGTAAAGGACAATCAGTCAGATACGATTCAATTGAGAACCTTGCAGCTTCTGTAAAGCGTCGCAGATTTAAAGATCCTCACATCATTGGCTGTGAAGTTCTGATTGCCCAAACTCAGAATGAGACTTTTGCCGAAGGTGTGAAAATGAAGGTTGTTTACCTTCGTCATCATACCGATGCCAAGAAGATCATTGTAATTGCTTCTACTGATACCTCAATATCAGCAGAGAAGATTGTAAAATTCCATTCAAGACGCTGGAACATAGAAGTCGGCTTCCATATTCAAAAGAGCTTTTTAGGCCTTGCCTCTGAATGTCAGTCTACTGACTATGATTCACAGGTTGCCTTTGCAAATCTTTCAGCTTTAAGAGACATACTTATCGAAATACAAAAAGCGTACCGAGGAAGATCCTCGTGCTGCTGGAGTTCTTTTTAATTCAATATCTGAATGTATGAGGGAAATCCCTTTAGCTGATGCTGTTGACAAGCTTTTAGATATGGTTGAAAACATACCAAATATACTTCTCAAATCAGGATGTATTGATAAAGCGCATTACCAAATGACAAAAGAGATAGTCTTTAAAGTGATCTGGAAATGGTACAGCAAGCTTAATGATTATGTACTTAACTTCATGCAACGGTGTCAGTCAGAGATAGCAGAATTACTGCATAAAGTTAAAAAACATAAAGTCTGGCTTAAACAAGCGGTTCTCTCTATTTTATAGTAAATTTTAAAGAGCAAAGCCTTAGTGTATAAGGCTTTTAGATCTTTTTAACAAGTGAGAAAGTTAAGTTAAGATCTTGGGTATGATTCAGAAGTTTGATCTAACTATGAATTATAGGTACTATTCATTTGTGGCTCTTGTATTATTTTTTTGTGTTTAAAAACATTATACATTGAGCCCACTTTTTATTTCTTAACTTTTACCTAATTCCACAATTTTCTGTGCTACAAAAAAAATTATTCAACAGTCACAGACTTAGCTAAGTTTCTTGGCTGATCAACATCAGTGCCGTTGATTACAGCGCAATGATAAGCTAATAACTGTAGAGGAATTGTAAACAGAATTGGCTGTAAGATTTCAGGACAATCAGGTAGAGAGACCTTTCTTGTCTGGCTATCTTCTTTTAGATGAGCCTGTTCTGATACGAAAATGTATAGCAGAGCTCCACGAGCGCGAACCTCTTCAATATTGGATACTAATTTATCCATTAAGGAGTTATCAGGAGCTACAACTACTACAGGCATCTCTTTATCAATTAAAGCAATAGGACCATGCTTTAATTCTCCTGCTGCATAACCTTCAGCATGAATATAGCTAATTTCCTTTAATTTTAAGGCGCCTTCTAAAGCAATAGGGAACATCACACCTCTACCTAAGAATAAGCAGTGATGTTTGCCTGAGAACTGCTCTGATAATAAAGAAATCTCTTTATCACAATCCAAGAACTCTTGAGCTAAGGCAGGTAACTTTCTGATATCTTCAATGATTTCATGGTTCTGCTCTTTACTGATGGTACCTTTTTGCTTACCAATTATTAGAGCTAAGATAAGTAAGCTTAGTAACTGAGTAGTAAATGCCTTAGTTGAAGCTACACCAATTTCAGCACCTGCTTTAGTAAATAAAGTAAAGTCAGACTCACGTACTAATGAAGAGCCATTAACGTTACAGATACATAGGCTCTTTTTATAGTTCTGCTCTTTAGCTAATCTTAATGAAGCTAAAGTATCAGCAGTTTCTCCTGACTGTGAGATGGTTACAAACAGACTGTTCTTTCTTACTACAGCTTTTCTGTATCTGTACTCAGATGCAATTTCTACATTTGTAGAAATACCTGTTAAAGCTTCTAACCAGTATCTGCCAACTAAACCTGCGTGATATGAAGTACCGCAAGCTACAATCTGAATTGAGTCGATATCTTTAAAGGTATTCTCATCAATGCCAACAACAGTCTCTAAAGAGATATCATCTCCTCTTAATCTGCCTAAAAGGGTATTCTGCAGTGATTGTGGCTGCTCATAAATTTCTTTTTGCATGTAGTGTCTGTATGGACCTTTGGAAATGCTCTCTGCATCCATATCAGATTCAACGATGTCTTTATGTAGTTCATTACCATCTAGGTCATAGACCTTAATAGATTCTGTAGTTAATACAGCAATTTCACCTTCTTCTAGGAAGATGAATCTTCTAGTTACTGGTAATAGAGCTAAAGTATCTGAGGCAATAAAGTTCTCGCCAATACCTAAACCGATAATTAAAGGTGAACCTGAGCGCGCTGCATACAGGGTATTTGGGTCGTTCTTGTCGATTAAAGCCAGACCAAATGAACCTTTAACCTCATTTAAAGCACTTTTAAATGCTTCTAATAAAGATGAGCTCTTTTGCAAGTGGTAATGAATTAAGCAAACTAATACCTCTGTATCAGTCTGTGATTTGAATTTGTATCCTTGTGCAATTAACTGCTCTTTAATCTCAGCAAAGTTCTCAATAATTCCGTTATGAACTAAAGCTAAGTTATCACAGATGTGTGGATGAGCATTTACCTCTGATGGAATACCATGAGTTGCCCATCTTGTGTGAGCAATGCCGATAGTACCAGGACAGCCTTTTTCTTTTACTGCTTCCTTTAGATTCTTTACTTTTCCTGTAGTCTTAATGCAGTTTAATGTATTATTTTCAATAGTACAGATACCAGCACTGTCATAGCCTCTGTACTCTAGTCTTGATAAACCATCTAAAAGAACTTTAGCCACATTTCTTTCAGCTATTGCACCAACGATACCGCACATAAAAACAAACCTTTACAAAATATATTAACCCAAAAGCCAAATCTAATTTCAAATTTTCTTATACTAAGAACGTGTAGATCATGACCATGAATAAGTCAATTTATCTTATTCCAAAAGTTAAATCGAAATTCACTGAATTAAAAGAGTTACTTCGCCCCCTTACCAAACAGCACAACCTTAATGGTAAGGAGAATAATCTTAAGATCTAAGAACACCGACCAGTTATTGATATACTCCATATCAAGCTTAACCACTTCATCAAAGTTCTTGATATCACTTCTGCCGCTAACCTGCCATAAACCTGTAAGACCAGGTGCCATTGACACACGAGCTTTATGCTTAGGCTCATAGTGATTGTATTCATCTACAGTAGGAGGTCTTGTTCCTACTAAGCTCATATCACCTTTTAGTACATTTAAGAACTGAGGCAACTCATCAATAGATGTCTTTCTAATAAAATGACCTACTTTAGTAATTCTAGGATCATTTTCCATCTTAAACATTAAGCCGTTCATCTCATTTTTAGACATCAGTGATTTTTTTAATTCTTCAGCATCACTTCTCATTGATCTGAACTTGTAACATTTAAAGATTCTACCATTGCGTCCTACTCTGTTCTGAGCAAAGATAACAGGACCTTTTGAATCTAACTTAATTATAGGAGCTAACACTACATACACTAAGCAAAAGATTAAAAATCCAACTATGCCACCAGTGTAGTCTAATATGTGTTTAGCAAAAGCTTTTCTTTTAGATACAAACTTACGACTTACAGAAATGCAGTGCTGATTACCAATCTTACTTACAATAATAAAAGACTTTGGCAAGTAGTCAAATAACTCAAGGTTGATCTTGATATTCACACGCATTCCCATCTCCTCAGCCTGAGAGAGTACATCTTTTAACTCTTCGTGCTGCTCAAGATTTACCAGCACATAAATCTCATCAACATAATTATGAGTGATGTAATCTAATAAATCATGATGGGTACAAACAGCATTTATTCCCCTAATCTTTTTATTAATAGGAGTTATCTCAGGTACTGCGATACCACAAATCTTGCGTCTCCAGTCAAAGTTCTTTAAAAGATCTTTAATAGAGTTTCTGCAGTTAGTTTCAGCTATGACTAAAACCTTGCTTGAGAACTTTGAGGTTTTGTATTTTCTAACAATTAAGTACTTAATTACAATTCTTGTAAGTAACTCTAGTACAAAGAAAGTGACTGAGAAATAAGCAATGACTAAACGCTTTGAATCAGTTAAATTATGTAATAAGAACAGAATTAAGATTAAAAAGATTATAAGTGCACAGGTAAACTGGAAAACAACAAAAGCTTCTTTTAAGAAACTTCTAAAAACAAAGCTTCTGTTTACACCGGTAAAAGCTGTAGAGAATAAATACTCAAAGATAAAGATAAAAAGATATGATCTAAATGAGTACAAACTCAGTGTTGTTATGGCGTTACCATAATAAAAAGTAAATGCTAAGAAGAGAGACAAGAAAGTTACGATACATCCTGTTACAGCAAGGACGTTTCTTATAATCTTTTCAGAACTGTCACGATTCATAACTTACTCTCATTTATGACTAAACTTGCTCTTCTAGATTTACCATATTTTAACAAATTTAGCTTTTGTATTTTAAACTGTTATACACACACCAAAATACGGCAACTTATACCTATTAGATTATCTAATTGCCAATTATCAAAATCTGCAAATTACCTAACCTAATTGAGATTCACCTGTCATCTAATGTCCTGCACACCAATGCAACGGAGACATCTTCTTAAATGACACAGATACTCTCGATATACAGCTATCCTGTATTCTGTACCTTAATTGTTTAATTTTATTCTTACTTTATCAAAATCATTGAAAAGTATATCTTTGTATACTTTGTACGCTCTGGGGGGGGTAAAGACAAATTAACGCGATTATTTTCTTAATCTTTATTTATAGTAATTAAAAGGCTCAAAGAAAGCTTATAGAAAAGTAAAGTACTTTTATAAGTTTTTACAGCTACCTTTACTTTCTTTTACTTTTCTTTATGCTTCATCGCGTTAAGATTAACCGCATCATCTACTTTTCAAAGAAGATGCAGTTTTCAATATTCTTAAAGAACTTTCTTAAAGAAAAACTTCAAAGCTTTTCCTTTGATGAATGTAGTTCTTTTATGATGCATTAAATCCATTAAGTTCTACACAAAAGTCAATTACTTTGAATTATAGTAGCCTTTTTATGAGTTTTTTTGCGTCAATATTTTTATTCGCTTTACATCCTGTGAGCACATTATACATTTATATCATAGTATTTGCACCTAAAAATTTTGCATAGTTAATTTTATGTAAAACTAAGTTATACGTTTTTTTAGGTTTCACCTTTTTTAGATGCCACCTGATGACTTTTTGTTCAGCTCCTGGCTTTATTAAGTTTTCAATAGTGAGCATTTTGTGAATATCCAGTTTCCCATCATGGGCTCTTAAGTTGGCTTTTGATTGTTTCCACAAATTTAGATGCTTAAGATCCATTGCTCTGGCTTATGTTTTTTTCAATTATGCACAGTGGGTCTTGGATGCATAGACATCCATAGTATGCTCATTCTAATTTTTGGAATTCAGTGTAACTGTCAGCAGGCAGTAAGTAAAATTCTAAATAGCATTCAGTGTACGTTATGTACGTTGTTTACCATGGTTATGCTTCTTATAAAGTTCTTATATATTCTAAGAATCATAAAGAGGTATCACTCTAAGAGCTGCTGTGCATTTTATGGATATTGTAGTGTGCAAAAATTGGATTTACAAAGTGGGCATTAGTGAGTACTGAGTGGGCATTTACAGTTATTTGCTTGTCCTGCCCTATTTACTTGATTGCTATCTCTTAAATGAACCAATGATCCATTGCTATTAGTAGATCAAAGGCTATTTACTGTATCTAAGGCTACTATCAGGATAACTTCGTCATAAGCAGTCATAGTCTTATTGCACACTAGATCATGCTGTAAAGATGCTTTTCTTGTTTTTAAGAACATTATGATACCTTTTAATAAGCATCATAAATTTGTAAGACTCTTAAATTCCCCTTTCCAAAGTGATCTTTTAAATTTCATTTGTCAAAAGTTACATAGACTTTCAGAAGTTTGGTGGATCTTATTTCTGGGAGTTTTTGTAATTTCCTCAAAGAGAGGAAACGAATTACGGTCGTTTGTCCATGAATGGCCGTAATTTCTCTTATCAGAAGCTCTAAAGATCTCCTGATAAGTCATCTAAACAAACTTGTATATAGAGATAACTTCATATATGAATAAGATATACAAAGTAGTGTGGAACAATACCTTACAATGCTATACAGTTGTAAGTGAACTTGCTAAATCCCATACTAAAAACAATGCATCAAAAGTTGTAAAAGCAACAGTTTTATCATCACTTTTAGCTGTAACATCAAGCACTTACGCCGCACAGGGGGGGGTATCAGTAAATAACACCACTATAAACATCGATAGTGAGGTTGTTTACAATAACACAAGTGTTGGAGTTTACAATCAGGGAACTCTAAACTTTGGTGATAATCTTAAATTGAGCTCTGATACAGAACCTACATCAGGCATCTTCGTTAACAATCAAAGCACCTTAAATGTAAAAGGTAACTTATCAGGTACTAACACCTATCTTTCAACAGAAAACTCTAAAGTCAACGTAAATAAAGATCTAAAGTTAGACGGTAAAACTGAAACTATTTTTGGCAGCTTTAATGGCTCAGATATTAAAGTTGATGGAAATGCATCAGTATCCGATCTTGTCCGTTTTACTGCAGATAGAGATTCATCTATTGAGATAGGTAAAGATCTTAACCTAAACTCAACTCTTTCTGACGCATCAAATTCTTTGAGAGAATCCGTAGGTATTTACAATAACTCACATATGACTGTAGGCGGAGATGTAAATGTCTTAGGTGACAGTCTTATCAAATCAGACGGTGATGCTTCAATTGTAATTGGTGGTGATCTTAACGTAAAAGTTGATTCTCACAGAAATGAAATTGTTGGTATTTACAATAACGGATCAATTAAAGTAAATGGCAATCTTACTGCAGACAGAGACAACGAATATGTAGAAACATCAGATATCAATTTAGGTACAAATGCAAAGCTTGATGTTACTGGTAATGCTGAATTTAAAGGCAATACGCATCTTGCCATTTGGGATAATTCAGAAGCTAGCATTGGTGGTAATTTAAAGATGTCTGGTGTTACCAACGATGGAAGCATTGTTTACAACAATGTTAATGGGAATTCATCTTTAAACGTTGCAGGTGATGTTAACCTCTCAGGAACCAACAACATACATGCTTTCGATAATTCAGAATTAAATTTTGAAAAAGATCTTAATATTGAATCTACTGAAGTTAGAGATATTTTCTGTGTATCAGAAGGCGCTGTAGGTAATATCAAGGGTGATATGCATGTCACCGGCACCACAGAAGATGGTCACCAAAACTACTACGATATGAGAAACTCAGGTACTTTAAATGTAGCTGGTAATGTTTCTTTTGAAGGCACTAATAATCTTCACGTATTTGATAAATCAGAATTGAACGTTGGTAAAAATGCTACCTTTAATGAAGGAGAGTTCTCTGTAACTGATAATTCAAATGCAAAAATTGACGGTGATTTAACCTTAAATCATGTTGCGGATACCAATATCTGGAATAAAGCATCAGAAGGTTCTTCTATCACCGTTGGTAGCGATTTAACCTTATCAGGTCTGTACAAAGAAGGCACTGGTGATTATTCCTCTTCAGCAAGTGCTGATGAATATCACCGTAATAGATTCTTTGCCTCAGGAGAAGGTTCTTCAATAAATGTAAAAGGAAATACTACTGTAGAAAATAATGCTGAGTTGTTTGCTGAAACCTACTCAAATCCTATTGACAGTCCTGATCATGAAAAGTACATCGACAAGACTACCTTTAAAGATTTAGGTAGAGCTACTTTCGAAGGTGATGTCAATTTAAGCACCAATGCTAAATTAGGCGCATATAACGCAGGCGAAGTTACTGTTGACGGTAATGTAAATGCTCAAACTGGTGGTAATGTTCAGGCATGGGATTCAGACTCAACTTTAACCATTAAAGGTGATGCTAAGTTCACAGGTTCTGATTCAAGAATTCAGGCAGGTAGAACAGCATCTATTACAATTTTTGGCAATACCTCTCTTCAGGATGGCTCAATTGAACTTTATGACAAAGGTAGCTTAAATATTGACAAAAATCTTACCTCTCACAATGGTGAAATTGTAGCTACAAAGAACAGCAAACTTAACGTTGGTGGTGATCTAAACGTTTCTCAAGACAAGGACGAGAATGTTTGGAATAAGATTGAAGATGGTTCTTCTGTCACCGTAGGAGGTAATTTAAACTTATCGGGCCTGTACAAAGAAGGCACTGGTGATTTTTCAACTCAAGCTGGTGCTGATGAATATCTCCGTAATAGATTCTTTGCCTCAGGAGAAGGTTCTTCAATAAATGTAAAAGGCAACACTACTGTATCAAATAATGCTGAGTTGTTTGCTCAAACGTACTCAAATCCTATTGGCAATCCTGATTACGAAAAATACATCGTCAAGACTACCTTTAAAGATTTAGGAAGAGCTACTTTCGAAGGTGATGTTAATTTAAGCACCAATGCTAGATTAGGAGCATACAACGCAGGTGTTGTTACAGTTGAAGGTAATGTAAATGCCGAGTCTGGTGGTAATCTCCAGGCATGGGATTCTGATGCTACCTTAACCGTTAAAGGTGAAGCTAAGTTCACAGGCTCTGATTCAAGAATTCAGGCTGGGAGAACAGCCTCTATTGCAATTTTAGGCAATACCTCTCTTCAGGATGGCTCAATTGAACTTTATAACAAAGGCTCATTAAGTGTTGGTGGTAACGCATCAATTACTGGAGCTGGCTCAATCATTGCTAATGGCAAGTCCACTTTAAATGTTGGTAAAGATTTAACCATTAATGAAAGCAGGTTCGAAATAAATGATAATTCAACAGCCTCCATTGGTGGTGATCTAAATTTAACCTACGTAGAAGATACCAACGTCTTTAGCAAGGTTTTCGATGGTTCTTCTATGACTGTTAATGGTGATCTGAATATGAAAGGTCACTATATGGAAGGTTACTACACTGAAGAAAACGATAAAGAATTCTTCAGAAACTACTTCGCTGTAGGATCTGGCAATGGAAATGCTTCTACCGCTCTCATAAAAGGCGATGTCAACTTAACTGATAATTCTCACTTCGCGACCCAAACTTATGGTCATTCTCAAACAGATCACACCACTTACCACCCAAGAGACGACTTTGAAAAATTATCTTCTACCACCATTGAAGGCAATGTAACAGTTGATAGAAACTCAAAATTAGGAGCATATTCAGCATCTGATACTTTCATTGAAGGCAATGTTACTGCAACAAACGGTGGTAGTATTACAGCCTGGAACTCTGATGCTTATTTAGGTATTCAAGGTGATGTTTCAGTAACTGACAAGAATTCAGGAATTAGTGCAGGCAGTACAGCTAACATTGATATTGGCGGTAAGCTTACTGCTAAAAACGGTGCTGACGTCTATATTGGCAAAGAGTCTACCCTATCTGTTGCTAAGAAGTTCCTAGTAGATAATGCTACTTTAGAAATCCATGGCGGTCAGTTACTACTCTCAGGCGAGGACTCAGTATTAGATTTAACTAATAACGGTGTTCTAAAGACAGATGAGGCAGGCTCTATTAACATTTCAAAAGGTGCATCAGTTGAATCATTAAAAGAGACTTTACTCTCTGCTGATACAAAGACCACAGCAGCAGGTGTTGCAGAAAAGACCTTTGAAGCTGATGCTCTGTCAAAAGTTCACTTAACCAATTTAGGTGAAGTTTCTTTAGATGAAGCAGAACGCTTACATGGAGTTTTGTTTAATTCAGAGACAGGTATTCTTGATCTTAAGATTAACTTAGATACTGATGAGAACGGTAATGCAAGCTTTACTGATGCTGTAAAGGTAGCTGGAACTACTGCAGCACAGGACAAGACCATCTCTGATGTTGATACCTCTGATAAGAAGTTATCTGACTTAACCACATCAGATCTTTCATGGGGTAGTGCTTCATTAAAGGAAGGACAGACAGACTTAGACCTAGGTTCAGGCAATCTAGTTTTAA
>OASE01000217.1_pt1 | contig 17623 bp, 24 predicted proteins | sample 1494851 | NCBI WGS metagenome assembly OASE01 (sample SAMEA3360680, study PRJEB22359) | human gut metagenome | biome: ENVO:urban biome; feature: ENVO:human-associated habitat; material: ENVO:feces | place: Bangladesh | collected 2011 | reverse complement strand
AAATGTATATATGCAAAAAAATTTCACCACCCCCCCTGCTTTTACCAAGCCTCTAAAACCGTGATAGCACTAGGCTTCAGCGCTATTCCTTAACAATTTAACTAGTTTGTGCAAATTTCACAATGTAACATAACTGTAACAAACAATTCTAATTGTCAGACAATTCTCATTTACTATTGTAACATATCTGTAACATAACTGTAACATGTTTGTAACCTACACATTTCAAAATATGATATACTATATATGTAAGTTGATAGAGCAACTTAACAAAATAAACAAAGGTGGTAAACACTATGAAAGAGCAACATAACGCAAATAAAAAACCAATAGTAAACGTAACTACTCCATATGGTAAAATTATAATATACGACGAAGAACCAAATAATAAAGATAAGGAGAATTAACAATGATTTATGTATTTGACGTATTAACAGAACAATATGTATACATCAACCTTTTTAATGTTATTTACGCAACACGTAATAATGATATCGAATATTATGATATTTATTTAAACGGTGATTCAATGATTAAAGTCCACGAAGTCCAATTTCTTAAAATTAAAGAGGAGCTTAACCAATGTCAACAATGATTATATTCCTATTATCAATCGGAGCATTTGTTCTATTATTAGACAACTAAAGAAAGGTCTTGTAACAATGATGAAACATAAAATGGTAGATTATACAATTATCTTTTACGAGAATGATGAATACGTAGTATCGTACACATTATCATCAAGTACAATTGACACAGCCATTCAAATGGGGTGCCAAGAGCTATACTTAGACGGATATCCAGCATCTTACTATGTTGTTTATTCAAATAGCGAATCGAAAGAAGGATGGTTATAAGATGGCGAACAAGCGAATACGTAAAAAACAAGCAAAGCTTTCAGGTGCATCACAAAAATTTCACCCACAAAACTTATTTAGGTCTGAAATATCAATCAAATCAACTGAAGTAAGTCCATATAGTGAGAGTAAACTTATTCAAACAGCTCAACAACAACTAGCACAAATGTCCTACTTCTTCTGGTTTAAAGAACCGATTGAGTTAGAGGATGTTACACGTGACGACTTAAAATATCTAGCTTCAGGTAAGGTACTAAAAGAGTTCCAGGATAAAATAGAACCAATAATGCGTGTGGATAAAGTATACAAAGACCAACAACGTATTAAAAACAGAGCCTCTATTCAACTTGCTAACTATTTTAACACACGTAATCCTAAATCAGTAAGACAACTCACTAAAGCTGTACGTGACCTTGAAAGACAAGCTAAGCGAATTGAGAAACAATATCGTAAATCACCAATCCTAAGAAGAATGCTAAACAAAGGTGAAACACCTGACTTTTGGACGGTCGTTCGTTACGGGGAAATTGAAATTAGATAAGGAGATAAATAATGGTAAAATATAAAATCACATGGTACACACAACTGAACAACGGTCTTGTTAACGAGAGAACATTTTTTTGTAAAAATAAATCAGCAGCTCATAAATTATACGATAAATTAGCAAAAGAAGATAAAACATTATCTATTGAAATGGAGGAATTATAATGAAATATTTAAAAGTTTGGCAGAAAGACACTATCGACGGAAAATCAAGATTTGATATTAGCGAAACCAATGAAACATTTCACAGTGTTTACTATTCAGCTTACGGGAATAAAGATAAAACAATAAAAGTTTACGTTGTCTCACCAAACATTTTTGAAGTGTATTTTAAAGATGATAAAACATTAAAGTTAGTATGTTTATTCCTTAAAAAAATTGGGTATAACAGTCACAACAATGAAATAGACACTACTCCTACTTCTACAAACTACATTCATATTAACTTAGAACACAGGGTGGGCATCCTATCAGCATCTGAGAGAGCTATAAGAGATTACCCCATCAATTGGGAAGACCCTATTAATCACATCTACGCCTATCGTGACGTATCAAATATTTTAGCCAATGAAATTAAAGTTTACTTCCGTAACTACAAAACAGCTAAACGCTGGTTAGACGCTTTAAAATTAATCGGTTATTCAGTCACTGATTGTCGTGCTGAATGTTAAAATATTTTTAAAAATATTTATAAAAACTATTGACAAAAAACCAAAAATAAACTATAATATAATTACAAATTAGTATAACGGTTAAAGATACAACACCGTGGAGCTTATCTAAATAACATTTTAAAAATAAGGAGACAATATTATGTCATTACAATTCTCAACAGTCGGATTTATCAATTTCAACACAGAAATCAACAAAGTTCTTAATTCAGGAGCTATCACAGTATCATTCACAGCATCATCTAAAAATAAAAACGGTGAATATGAAACACAGTATTTTAACGGTATCATTCCAGCTAAACTAAAAGAACGTATTAAACCACTTATCAATAAAGAACTTTGCGATATCAAAGGTGTGGTATCACCAGGTAAAAAAGGTTACGTTAGCTTTACTATTCTAGAAGTTGGTAAACACGAAGCTAAACAAAAAAACGAAAAACAACATGATAACATTCCATTTTAATTAAAAGGAGGTTGGGAGGTGTTAACCTCCCTTTATTTTATGGCTAAAAAGAAATCATTACCAAAAACACTTAAACAAAAAGCAGTTTCAATATTCGCTAGTGAGAAAGAAGAATACTTATACTACTTAAATGAGTATAAAAAGAACTACTTACCTAAAGAGTATAACCAACTAGAACTACTAGATCACTTATGTGATGATAGTATCGACCACTACATGTCTATCACAACACGTGGGGACGGTAAATCGTTTAACTACATCTCGGCTGTGGCATATCTTTGTTACCATTTAAATATGGGGTGCACACTACTAGTACGACATTTTACATTACAAGACAAAATGAAAGAACTTATAGAAGACATCTTTCAAACAATCAATTGGTTTAACTTTAACGATAATTATCATTATCGTACAACATCTGACTACATTATTATTTCAATCGGTGATAAGGATGTTTTTTTAATAACAGATATTAATAACGCGTCTGACTTGAAACAATCATCTGCAGTACTTAAGAACTTTCCAATAATACTATATGATGAGTTCCTCACACTTACAGATGACTACTGTAAGAACGAATATGATAAGATTCGTACGATTTACAAATCAATCGATCGTGTAAAAGATAGACCATACATTAAAACACCAAAATGTATCTATCTAGCTAACCCAGTAAACTTCGACAGTCCACTACTTCCATCACTAAAAATCTATAATCAATTACAAACACAAGAAATCAACACCATGAAGCAATACAGAAATGTATTGTTGGAACTACGTCGTAATGATTCAAGAAACGACGGTAAGAACACTAGAGCATTCCCTGATGAATATGACAGTGATGTAACAGGTCAATTCGAATTCTCAAATTATAAACTAATCCCTGAGGATCAATACCTAAAAATATTCCAACATTCAAAATCGGTAAAAATTAAACTTCCTGATAAAATGATGTTGCATTTTATAGAGAATAATGGTAAAATGGTTATATCAATCGAACGAAGTGATAACACAGAACAATACTGTGTTGATCTCCCAGATGAGAAAGAAAACTGTCAATTTTTAACGGAAAAATACTACAAGCAATCATTCGTTAAAAAGCATGAGAAAGGGCTCTTTGAATATAAAGATAGCTTCTCAAAAACATTCGTTCAAAGAGATGTTCAACTCATGCAAATTAATCTATTTAAACTTATACCAAGCTCAAAAACTGTTTCTACAGATGAAACTTATGTACGAGTCAAACACAATGAAGAGCTTAAACGCTTATTCGCAAAGTACGAACTATAAAAAAGGAGTCTCAATATGCATAATCAAGATGAATTCTTAAATTCCCTTAAAAAATATAAAGGTAAGAGTATTCAATTGTATTGTGATATCGAGACTCTTACTTGTAATAAGCACGAAGGTAAACAGCACGCTTCTAAATATCATTCACATACATATTCACTAGCCATAGCTTACTTCGATAACGGAGATTTCCCAAAAGTTGCCGTTTTTAATAACTTTCTTGATTTCTTTACTAAAGTTAAAGATAAAAAGATTCGTAAAGGTTTATCATTTGAAATGGTCTTTCATAACGGGGAGAAGTTTGATAATCATTTCATGTTATATGAGCTAGAACACTATTTCAATTGTCAAGTTAAAACGTTGTTTAACAAGTCTTGTAATAATGAATACAATAACGACGCAGTTAGAGTTTCAGAACTAACCCCAGAAGACAAAGAAGGAACTATTCTTGAAAGCCGTATTAAATCATCTAACTCAGTTAGTTTAACTTGTTATTTACATGGACGTAAGATTGAGCTAATAGACTCTTTTAAGAAGATGAATACCTCTATTAAAGTGTTAGGTAATATGTTACTAAACAATCACTATATCGAAGAACAATACCTTAAAACAGACTTTGATTACGCTTGTTTTGATAAACAAGATGATATTGAAGAGGAAGCTGTTCTACCATACGTTAAACGTTGCTTTGAAAGTCTAAACGAGCAACAAATGATTTATATTCGTAATGATGTTATTATCCTTGCCCTAGGTGTAAAACACTACAAGGAATTATTTTATGGCTTCGACTTCTCAAAAATGACCTTCACACAAAATATTAAAGAGGAGTATTCGCGATATAACAAACTCGCTGAATTTCAACTATTAAAAACAGACGGACGATTTAATCATTTGGTACTAAACGACTATTCAATTTGCGGGCTAACAGGGTTTGATTATTTTAGACGTTTCTACAAAGGGGGATTAAACCTATACAATGACGCGTACATTGGCAAATTACTTAAACGTGATGGGTTCTCAATTGACTTAAACTCTTCGTATCCAACCGTGATGTATAAAGAGAAACTCCCTACTTACTTATTATCAGTTTTAGAGAAACCTAAAACAGTTAATCTTGAATACAATGATAATAATGTAATGACTTTCTTCTCAATGACTTACCAAGACGCTAACGAACATATCTTAAAGCATATTAAATCGCGTGTTATAAGACAGGCAATAGTTAAGTACTACAACCCCAAAAATGGTTTAGTATACTATAACACAATCATGTTACGTTTACTTGAGAAACTTACTAAACACACATTCAAGTCACTTCCTATACAATCAATGGCAGTGTTTAAATGCGAGTATTTTGGGGCTAGAGATGTTATAGCTCAAAACTATTTCATAAAAACACAAGGTAAAATGGCAAACGCTCTCGACTGTACAATGAGTACTATTAACCCTCTAAATATTAAAATGGCAGACAAGCCTAAGCCTGAGAAGTACAACTTCTCTCCAGAGCAAGTTTCTGGAGCGAAAGTGTTACTTAATGGGATCTACGGAGTACCAGCATTACGTGTACACTTTGACGCTTTCCACCGCATTGATAATCAGTATGTTAACTGTAAAAACGGATTTACCAACAAAGAACGTAACATTGTCTTCTCAGCAGGGGTAACAGCATTTGCCTTCCATAATCTACTAACTCCCTTACAATACTTAACACCAGAAGAAATAGATGAATACTTCTGGTATGCTGACACTGACTCACTTTATATGGATAAACGTGCCTTATCTAAATTCCCTAAATCTATGTTTCACAAGATGAATTTAGGTGCATGGGATATTGAGCATGAGAACATTACTAAATTCTACGCTTTTAATCATAAAAAATATTGTTTGTATGACAATGAGATTGTTGTTCGCTGCGGGGGCGTCTCGAAGTCACTAATATCACAATGGATTGATAGTTGCGACAATGATATTGAAATGTTTATAAAGCTTTATTTTAATAACGGGGTTATCATCCCAGCAACAAGGTCTATTCGTAACGAGTTAAACACTATTTCTATTTACGAAGCACAAGCTGAGCTGTTAAAAGGTGATAAATACATTGACTATTATTCGCAAGAGGTTGAAACTAAACGTGATATTATTATTAAAGAAGTTAGAGACGAACTAATCAGTGGTGAGTCAATATACGTTGAATCACCTTATGGGTCTATAGGAGCTAATGACTGTCTGGAAGATAATTCAATCTCATCAGATAATCAGTCAATCAAAGACCTATTACAAGAATACCGAACATATCAAAAAAGACTAGGATAATAATCCTAGTCTATTTGTTCATATAATAAATTGGTAGAGAAATCACACCATTCAAGGTTATACCAAGCATTATTTGTATTATCATGATCTATATGGTGCACTGTGTTGAAATTGTTAGGATTTGGTATAAACGTCTCAGCCACTAATCTATAAACGTATTCAGTTTTAATATGACCGTTTTGAGAGAGGTTAACTCTCTCACGGCCAGATTTAGTGTATCTTGTTTTTAAGATCCTACCTGTTTTTTTGTTTTTAACATAACCACCGTTTTGAATAAGGTAGTTAGTATAGTACGGATGTTCTCTCCACTCAACCATAATAGTTTACCAAATCGTCTTTATCTCGGCAAGAAAGCCACACTGTACCACAAGCACCAAAGTTAAACTTACGCCAATAGTAACCATTTGAATAACCACCCTCACCTGTATCGGTAATGGCGTTCTCATCATGCTCAAAGCTAAAGTACATACCAGCCTTGAAATCTTTATCAGCACCGTCTTTAACATTATTACCGTTCTCATCAACCCAATTCACCATGCATACTGGGATACCATTATCAGACCAGTCAAAAGCACTCTTAGGCGCAAGGTAATCACAACGAATTTGATAGATACCATTAACAAAAGCAACTTCATCAGCTAAATAGTAAGCCTTACTTCGTTTTGTTGGTGTAGTGGGTTGTGTTGGTGTGGTTGTACCACCATTAAACCGCCAAGCTTCAACATAAACTGGTTTTTGAACAGCATAATATTGGTCCCAATTATGTGAAGACACGGCTTGACCACTTGCACCACCAGTCCAAAAATCAACAGAGATGAATGTAGAACCATCTTCCATTACACCTACATGTCCACCAGCTCCGCCTGATTGTGACATGTCAGCACCCCATGACATCATTACAATATCACCACGTTGTGCAGTCCAGTCAGTGTTTGCTGAAACGCGAGTAAAACCATTTTTAGCTAACTGACTTCCTAGCGTCACTGTTGATGGTAGACCTTGAATAGCTACTCCTGCTTCTTTCAACGCTTGCGAGATTGAGCCAGAACAGTCAGCTGTACCGTCTGAGCCGTTACGACTTCCGTACATAGAATACGTAAGCTTTCCACGACGACTTTCAAACCAGTTAATTAAAACATTAGTATTCATTATTGTTCCTCCTTATGATCATTTAAAATGTTTTTTAGTTTCTCAGGAATTGGGATAAACTGAGTGGCGTTCTCAAAAATAGATATAACTTCCATAAGTAGATAGTACCCAATTACATACGACGTTAAATCAGTATTAAAATAGGATGATACAATTCCACTAACGAGCACAACAACCCAAATGATAATTTTGGTTAATGCACCATGTTTCATTACTTTACTTGATAGTGATTTAGCATCAATTCCTTTAATAATTCCAGTTACCACGTCAATAATATTAAGTAGTAGTAACCACTGAGCTAACATTGGTAGTTGATCATCTTGGAATAGCTTAATTAGTACTTCCATATTTATCTCCTTTCTATATAAATTATAACATAAAAGCACCCCCTTTTAAAGAGGGTGTGTTTTACATCTTATCAAGAATAGCTTTGACTTTAGGATAGAGCCTATTAGCTTCGCTATTACGTGTTGGAAGTGAACTTCCCACATTAGCGCGTTCCCAGTATTGATAGAAGTTTTGTACTCCTTCCTCAACATATTCAGAGTTAGTTAAACAAGCTTTTAAAATACCAGCGTTTGAACCATCACCGTTAAAAGCAAATTCCATTTGACCTTTACACGTCCACCAGTCTAGTTGTTGACCTCTACACCAATCAACAAGAGCTTGTGCACGTGGCCCAGTCCATTGGCCTAAACCAAGACCCATCCAGTGCTTACCATTCGATAAGTAAGCCCCCTCGTTTAGACTTATACCATATAGGCCTGAGAAAGCACTCCATGAGCCAAATACGTTCTCAACTGTGGGTTGTTCCTGCCATGATGGGCCTGCTGTTGTACCGTCCCAATAACGTTTAGCTTCGAAGTTTGTCGGGTCAATACCTGATTCAGCAGCAAAGTTACCAAGCATACCTGCAATACCATACGCATTTGCCTGTGGACAATATTGCTTACAAATTTTAGTGATTAATTCAACCTTCTCATCCTCGGTGCCCTCATTTCCAGTAGTCGACCCAGGTTTAGTTGTTGATGGTGCGTTAGTGCTTTGATCAGTTTTACCACTATTAATTGCGTTATCACTAGCTTTTTTTAAAGCTTCTTTTAAATTACTTGCTAGTTCGTTTAACGCGGCATCCGAAAGTTTTACTCTCCATAAATTCATACCCTTTGTTAATTTAACGTATTTATTAAATAGGTATTGTTCTGAGCCTGTATAAACGTTTTGATTAAACATATGTGTTGTTTTACCAATAAAATCATTTACTAGTTTCTCAATGGATTCGGACATCTGCTCTTTTTGAGTGTTGCTTGAGGCTGGAGGGTTTGGTGTTGTTGACCCCCCTGATCCTTGAGTATGTCCACCCCATCCATCATCATCTGAAACAATTGCACCAATAAAACCCATATAACCAGCCTCGGTAATAGCACCAGTATTTTTATAGTGGGCAGGTGTTGACGGTGTGCCTCCGTCTTGCTGTACAACGTCACCTGCTGGGCTACCCCAGTCAGCGATTTTAATAGCGACGTGACCGTAAATCAAGGTTGTCTCCCAAAATACAATTGCACCATTTGGTAGTGAATTCCAAATCTCTTTAGCGTGCGCGTCATTACGTTGATCACCAGCCACGGTGTGCCATCCCGGTGTTGAATAAGCACCACTAGCGTAGTCATAATACATGTTTTTAGCACAATCATCACGTACATATGTTGATAGACCAGCCCCAACAGCACGGTTAAGACCATCAATCAATCCAATACATTGGTAACCAAAACCGTTATTATACCCTTTCCCGGCGTCAGCCCAAGCGCGAGCAGTAGTGTAAAAATCTTTACAAGTCGCCATATTAAAATTCCTTTCATTATCTTACCACCACATTATCTTTCATATCAACTGATCCTGCTAGATAATCATACGAATGCCATAATCTTACACCACCCTCAAAGAGTGAATGGAGTACATCAAACAAGTCTCTATCCATGTTGGGTATCATATAGTTACCAGTGAATTGAACCCAGTTAGCATATTTATTACTATTAATGTCATAAATTCGACATTCATTTGGTTGACATTCAAAACCAAATTTACCATAGTAACGACGTAAAATGTTCTTACCATCACCAGTAATTGCACAGTAACGAAGATAGATACCATAGTCATCTGTTTTACGTAGGTTAGCATTAGTATAGGTTCCCTCAGTTACAGTAGGGGGTGTAATAGCCATTTGTTTAAAATCAGCTCTTTGTTTACGATAATACTCGTATTCATTGGTGTACATGCCAGCTACATTATTTAAGACACTACCTCCCATGGCACCAGTGATTGCTTGGTAACCTGCCACAACGCGGTCTTGTAGAGAGTTCCCACTATCCAATGCACGATTAACCTTACCAGATAAGAGGTTAGATTGATCGTATTGTCGTTGATAAGCTGAGTTAGCCTTATTAAGCGTGTAGTTATCTATCATGACTGGTACGTTGTCAAACTGACTAATAACCATTTCATTATCACGATAATAACCTTTTTTATCAAAAGTAGTGGCTCCTTGACCGTAATGTTTTGAATACACGTTTATTTCATTCGTTGCACCAAAAACACCAGACATAACAATCTCATTTTTAGCAAAGATTTTAGAGGTATCAAATTTTAGGGTGTTACCACGAAAGTCAGTTAGATAAACTTCAACGCATTCATTACGAAGTAAATATTCTTCTTGTGGATCTAATCCGAAACGAGATTTAATACTCTCTTTATCAAGGTGTACTGGAATGGTGACTTCGTTTGAGTTTACTTTACCTTTTAAACGCCACATAGCTACACCTGCGCTTGAAACTGCTTCATACTTGCGGGGATCAAAAAAGATTGATGGAACACGTATAATAGATTTAACGTTTTGCATAATCCACGGATAATCACTCATCTTATTTGTCCATTCAGTGAGCAAGTCACCTGAGCATAAATATAAATTAATTGGTGTTGAAATACCGTCAAATGTTGACCCATTAGCTGTCTTCATTTTAGGAGCGTCCTCATTACCAAATTGAGCAACGTCTCCGTGTAACACTACAGCTGATTGAATAATATAAAAAGTATCTGTAAAGACCACACCACCACCCAAATCCTTAGGATCGTAGAAATACTTCTCACCACAGGGAACAATGTCGTCATTTGTGCGTAGATAAGCCATGTATCGATTCATTGTGTCAATAGGTAAGTGTTGGCGTTCTACCTCAACGTTTTGTAGGTTTTGAATAACATCACCTTGTGTGTAGGTCATTAACACGTCAATGATTAATGTTACTTCAGTGGTTCTATCATTGAGATAGTTCATACCAGTAACATAGGCATAGTAGTATTTATTATCAAATCCGTTTAGGAAACGACAATAATTATAACCTAGAAGTTCCTCAAACCCTCTAGGCACTTTTAACTGTGCTCTATCACGGCGCATGTTAAATGGTTGCTCAAATACAATCTTATGATTACTATCAAAGTAAGTATCAAACCACTTGTCACGTTCAGTATCACTATTAAAATGCACTGTATTCTGCATGTCAGTGAACAACGTATCTTTGTAAAATGTGAAAGATGTTAGTTTCATGAATGTTCTCCTTTCTACTATATTATACCACAAAAGCCTGACAATGTCAGGCTTCATACTATTAATTAGTCATCTAGTGGGATAGTGCTTGCTTCTGTAGCAGTATTGATTGCTGATATCACTCCACTATCACTAACAGAGAGACGATACGTTGTGCCGTTTGGTGATGATAAAATCACTTTTGAAGCAGTATCTGGTGTTGTGTCTAACCATTCAGTCCATTTTGAACCTTGTTTGTAGCGGATACGTGTTTCAACATAGCTACCACTCGTTACAATCTTCAAAGCTTGTTGAATTGTGTAGCTACCTTCAGTGTAAGCAAACACTACCCACCAGTTAGAATCAGGAGCATTTGTTAAGGAATGCCCCTTAATAATACCCTCAGTGAAATTATTTAATTCATATTGTTCTCTGACGGTAGTTGGTACGTTACCTGTGATAATGTTGTTACCATCAATTTTCATGCCGTACCCAGGTAGTAGTTTGTTTTGTTTACTAGCATCATGTTTAGGAGTAAGTGTTACTGTATTAGTATCGGTATCTTTAGTAACATCCAATAACCCATTATCTGTTGAGTTGATAGTTTTAACATTATCAGTTAAGCAATGATACTCTTCACTTCGATCGCCTTTACGACGGTGAATGTAATTATCTTTACCATCTGATAGTAGATCATTAACATTGTTAGTGTCAAAGTCTTGTTTGTTAATTTCTTTGATATCTGTGATTCCACGTACAAATTTTTTAGCCATAATATTGTTCCTTTCTATTTAAATGGATTCTCTTGTTTCCATTTACCGCCTTGTCGACGACGTGTATGTCCTTTATTCTCTTGCCCTTTAGTAGCAACATCCTCACTACCAACGTCAACCCATGAGTTTGATTGACGGATGTAAGTTGAAACATTAAGCTCTTGTACACTTTTCCATTCGCTTGATTTACGTAAACCGTTTGGTTTATAGTTTGGAATAATGTTTGTAACTGTACCACCTACATATACATTACAACGGTCACTAACCTGGTCACCTGTACAATACCACTCGAATGCTTTAATTTCGGGGATATTGATAGTACCGTTTGGCGGTACATGATAGTGTTTAACTGGTTGTGTTGCAACAGCCTTATCATAACTATCAAAAGCTGTTCCAATATCACTGTTCAGGTCCCAAACAGTTTGGCCATTAGCATTGTAAATATATTTATGTACATTATAAGCTTTGTGTGTTGATGTAAAAGTTGTTTTAGCACGAACGGATTGAATACCACCGTAGTCGAAGTCAATCGATAAGTCTTCATTTACAACAACATTTGAGAGGGCTAACTTCGCTGAAATACGATAAGATGATACATGTACACCTGCAGGATAATAGTTATTGTAATCAATTGAAATATCACTATCACTTGAGTTGATACCTTGTAAATCACCACCCTCTTTTATTTCAGGTCTGATTTTAAATTTAAGGTTAGCCATTTAATCACCCCTTCTGACCAACAGTAACATCATTCTCAGCGCTTCCTGTATGAGTACGGATAAGGGTATTACCGTCAGAAGTACCACCGTAGAGGTTAATGTTACCAGCGGCGATTTTATTATTAATAACAAATGTGTTAAGGTCTTTGGTAGTGGCATTACCACCTTCATTTAAGTTCGTTACGATTTTTTGGAGAGCAGTTGTAAGTGTTGCTACTTTGGTTTTTAAATCGTTAACCTGATTTTGTAGATTGGTGTCGCCATCAGTTCTTGCTTTAATTTCATTATTCAAGTTTTGTTGTAAAGCGGCGTCACCGTTTTTACGTCCTTGAATTTCATTGTTAAGCTGTCTGAGTAGCTCATTATCAGCGGCTGTGCGGTCTGATACCTCTTTAGTGATTTGCCTTTGTAATTCAGCGTCAGCTGCTTTCCTGTCTGTGATTTCCTTGTTGATTTTAGCATCTAAGACTTTATCAGCTTCAACCCTATCATGAATCTCCTGATTAAGTTTAGTCGATAAGTGATTAAGTAGCGGCATGTAGTCAGGACTGTACAAGCCAGTTTCAAGACAAGAGATGATGTTAGCCAACGTGAATTGATTACCATCAAAAGTAACTGCTTTTTTATACGTTGACAAGATAACATCAGCTTTAAGCGTGATGACATCACTGTAGGAATGACACTTACCACCCTCGTCAATCCAGTCACCGATTTTAGTTAAGTCAACGCAATGAGTGTCTTGCACGTTAATGTTACGGCGCGCAACACGATTAAGCAATTCAGTGATTGACTTAATTAAATGATTAAAGTTAGACAGGTAATCATAATAAGTTGGTGCGTTAGTGTTGTAATCTCGTCGATCATCATACCATGGTTGCCAATGCCCTTCTAGCGAGAAGGGATAGTGTGGTGCTAGCCATGGTTTGTTATCTTCGAAATTAATTTCATTGATATTTTCAACCATAATAAACTCCTTTCGGTTCTATTATAACATTTGTGAGAACAAAAGTCTATCTAAATCGTTAAATAAATTATCATGATAAGCTTGTAATTCCGCTAGTCTAGAAACATCATATGTAATCGAGTCACTTGTTTGATAAGTATCTTGAGTTGAGTTATCATTAGACCTTGATTTTGAGTGATCCACTGTGTCTGCATAGTCGTATGTGTCTTTGTCTAGGGACAAATCAGTATTATCTTGCGGAAGTGACACGCTTAAGCTGTTATCACGTGAAACACTTGTACCGTCTGATTCTGAGAGGCTACTTGATTCGGTATTTGAATGTCCTTGTAAATACTTATTAGCATTAATATAATAATCAGTGATAATGTCTTTAACACCACGTACATAAGCTGTTAACTTCCAATTGAAATTCTCATAAGTTTGAAACTTAATGGTTCGTGATAAGAAGCGTGTGAGAAATTCCTGTTCAAAACGTAAACGAGCTGTTTCATCTAGGAAGTCTAAACCGTAAAAGATGGTGTTACGACAAACTGTTTTTACCTCGTCATCATAATCAACTACTTTATGTGAGAATTGTAGTTTAGGGTCGTAATAAATGATTTGGTGACCTCTTAAAAAATCACCATATATATTATTATATGTAGTATAAATAATGTCGTACAAGCGTGTTGTTGTCTTCATTTAAATACCTCCGTCCAAAATTTGAATCTTCTCAAGACTTGATAAGTTAGCAACAATTTCATCAGCATACTCCGCTTTCATGTTGAGACCAAATTTCTCGTTTAGTAGTTTAAGTTTCTCATTGCGTGATTTGAGATAAACATTGCTATTAGCTTTTTGATAAGCCTTGTTTGACTGAGCTTCAATGTCTGATACACCAGAAGCTTTATCTACACCTAAAGCTGATAGACCAAGAATGTTGTTAAGCTCTGCAATGTTGTTTTGATACTCACGTTTTAACTCGGGGAGGGCTGAAATAACTTCTTGACTGTTATTAATGGATAGGATTGATTCGTCTGGGTCAAACATCATTGTTGTTTCAATGAATGGTGCTCCATTGTATAAATCTGATGTAATTTGTTCAACATCTTCATCATCAACTTCACCACGAATAACGGTTGAGATTTTAGCTTGCATGTAAATTGAGAAACGAGATAGAGCGATTTCAGCAATGCGTTCGGAATAAATATCAATGATTTCAAAGTCATTAGTTAGTTGGTATGGTTTGTTATAAATAACCACCATGTTACCTGACTCGAACCCGTCATGGTAAGTGATTTCTTTATTTTTAACACGAATTTTATCTGAAATAAAATAGTTAACATCAGCTGATGTAAGTGGGGCTACTGAGTAGTTAGTACCTAGAGTGTACAACTGACTTTGTCTTGGCACTGTACCGAGAATCATAATGCCTCGTGTTGTTTCACCGACTGCAACTCCATAGCCTTGTCTTAACCAGATTTCAAGCTGGATGGAATCAATCTTCGTGTTATCGAGACCCTCATATCCAATGACTACTGGTAGGAACTCTCTATATCTATTTCTAAAAAAACGGTAAAAAGCATTACGGTGAGAAGTCATTCTCATTTTAACTTTATCGTTTAGTGATTGTTCAATGTTTGAATAAACCATAAAACTCCTTTCATATAAAAATAAGAGGTGGCTAAGCCACCCCGTGATTAACCATGTACGACAACTTTATTGTAGAATGGTGATATTGCCTTAAATGAATAGTAGTGAATCCAATAAGTAACTTCATCAAATTCTCCATTGTAGAATGGTTCTTTCAACATACCTTTAGTGAATCGTTTGTAACGGATGGCACGAGCGTCAAGCACCATTGCAAATAATTCAGATGTTGGTTTGATTTCTTCAACTTTACCAGAGAACCCATCAAGTTTTGATACATCATAAGTGAATACGTATCCTTTAGGAATGATATCACCTTCTTGAATTTGGTAGTCACCGAATGCTTGGAGAGTTTCAAGAGCTTTTTTAGTAACTGTTACTCCATCTTCATTTGTAACACGATAAGCTCCACCGAGGTCATCAAATGAGATAATGATTTTAGATAGGTCAATTCCTTCAGCGTGAAATGTGTTAGCTAGGAATGTGTTAAGTAGGTAACGTTTCACTTTATCAGTGGTAACAATAACAAGGTCTGAAAGTTTTGAGACAGTAGTGAAACGACCAACAGCTCCACCAGAAGCTTCAGCTGCTTCATTGTGTTTCTCTGAGTTGTTTTGAAGGTTCAAAATAGCTTCTGTTAGTACTTCGAACAATTCTTCCATTGACGCTACTGTGCGTTGGTCTTTAGCGTGGTTAATACCATAGTCAACAAGCATTGCTTTCATTTCACGTTCTTCAGCTAGGTTAATGTCTGAGATACGTTTTTTATAAACGGCTACAGCATATGAGATTGCGTCGCCGATTGTTAAGAAGTTAAGGCGAGCGTCATTGTTGTTGAGTGTAAATTTAGTTTTTTTAAGAATACCTTGACCATAAAGTTTAGTTGCCATTTTTGGATATTCACGTTTCAACATGAGCTCAGCGTTTTTAGACAAGTCCATTTCAATTGGAACAGTATCGAGAATAACATATTCTTCACTGTATTGACCAATGAAATCAACTTCTTTAGCAAGCCAGTCAAATGAGTTACCAAGTACTGCTTCAATGATGAGAGTTTCATTTAATTTAGGGAATAGGTATTTGTTAACGAAAGTTTCAAATTCTTTATTTGTGTTATTCCAGTTAGAACCGAATGTCCAAGCGTGCCCTGTTTCAGTGTTGTGGGTGATTAGTGCGTTACGCACGGCTTGTGTAATTTGATTTGACATTAATTAGTACCTCCGATTGAATGAATTTTAGATTCGTATGCATCACGACTTGATGTTGAAATAGTCATTGACTCGTTAAGTTGATTTTGTTTACCTAGTTTATCCAAGCCGAAGTCACCACCGGCGTTGAATGTTTTTGCTGTTCCTTCTTCTGGATTCATTGTTTACCTCCTATGCATTTAATAGTTTTTCAATCTCGTCTTCTGATTCAACTTCTTTTGTTTCTTCAGATGATTCTTCCTGTTTTGGTTCTTCAGGTTCTTGTTCTGGTTCTTTTTTAGAAGAACTATCCTCTACCACTGCTAAACGTGACTGTAAATCTTCAATCACTGAGAGCAATTCGTCTTTTGAATTAATTTCCATGATTACCTCCTTGTTATATATGTAAAGTTTACTACTGATTAGTGAATGTACTAAATATCTTACTTGGTTACATTGTAATCAACCCCTTTACTATTTTAGTATAGCATTTTAATGATTAGATGTCAACCATGTTTCATAGTTCTCATCCATTGTGTAAGATAAAGTTGTTTTACCGTATGCAATTTGTTCCATGTAAGCATAGAAGCTTTCAGCTTGGCTATATTGAATTGCTTTAGTTTTATCACCTGTAGGTATATGCTCTACACAGTATAAATCGTTTTTAGGTGATACGCATTCAATTTCGAATGTTGGTTGATAAGCACGGTCACCTGCGTTTTGTTCTACTTCGTTTGTATTAGATTCAGTATAAACAGGATTAGTATCAGTGTCGCTATCATTACTTGATGTTGATGAGTTGCTACTAGAAGAACTAGTAGAAGAAGTAGTGCTAGAAATAGACGTTTTTGCATTTGTAAATGTTGTTCCTTCGTAATGAGCTGGTTGTAGGTAGATAGCTGTTGTTAACGCTATAAATCCTAGTGAGAGTACTGTTAAAGTAGCTATAACAGCGATTTTGATTTTTTTGTTAGCGTTGTGTTTTTTATTTGTTCTAGTGTATTTCATGATAAATACCTGATTTCTATTAGTGAAGTCTTTCCATAGTTAAACTCAATAAGTTTTGATGTTTTGCTGTGTTTTTGATAAATTCCATTAATGTTTCAAAGTAGATGAATTCAACTGTGTAACGAGTTGGCTCACTTTCACTTGTATAAAGTACTTCGTATGTTAGCTTGTAGTTTTTATTCATGTTGTTTACCACCTTTGTTTATTTTGTTAAGTTGCTCTATCAACTTACATATATAGTATATCATATTTTGAAATGTGTAGGTTACAAACATGTTACAGTTATGTTACAGATATGTTACAATAGTAAATGAGAATTGTCTGACAATTAGAATTGTTTGTTACAGTTATGTTACATTGTGAAATTTGCACAAACTAGTTAAATTGTTAAGGAATAGCGCTGAAGCCTAGTGCTATCACGGTTTTAGAGGCTTGGTAAAAGCAGGGGGGGTGGTGAAATTTTTTTGCATATATACATTT
>OASE01000213.1_pt1 | contig 17742 bp, 15 predicted proteins | sample 1494851 | NCBI WGS metagenome assembly OASE01 (sample SAMEA3360680, study PRJEB22359) | human gut metagenome | biome: ENVO:urban biome; feature: ENVO:human-associated habitat; material: ENVO:feces | place: Bangladesh | collected 2011 | reverse complement strand
ACGACTCATAAATCTACCCTTAATCGTGTATTGGATGATAGTTGCGGATTTTAGGATTAAATACGTCTTCATCCTAATAAACGTTATTATGCCACAAAATGTAACAGCAAATGCCAGGTTTTAACTTTGTTTAATATTTAATTCAACTTTCTCAATTGGGAAAGTTGAATTAAACATTCCCACAAAGAAGCGTTACTTTCCGATGTTCCAACGCAAGCCAAACTGGAAATTGAAGTTCAGTTTCTTGTCCTTGAACACGTTGTCTATATGGCTGCCGTTGTCAAAATAATACTTCGCACCCGGCTCGGCATAAATGCCCAACTGAGGAATCACGTCAAACTGAATGCCCAGGGATGCATTGGCAGACCATTGCATCTTGTCGCGCCCCACATCTTCACGGTTGCCATCCATCAAGGTCTTGTTTCTCACATTTACTGCCCCTTCACCTCCTACATTGACATAGGTATGCAAACGGCTGATCCCCCAGACCTCATAGGAAAGTCCTACAGGAATACCTACATAGTGGAGCGACTGGTTGACAACCATCTGACCGGAGCCATACTGATAAGTGAAATCAGAACTGGTCTGTGTATAGACAACGCCCGTGGTAAGCGAGAGACGTGGAAGAAGTGGCACACCTACCTGCAAACCCACCGAGACGGGGAAATGATGCTTGGTGTCGATAAGAGACTCCTTGTTGTTGAGCTTGACGACCATAAACTGCAGTGTGTTGTCGACAGCAGGTCCCATCATGGCGTCGCTCATCACCCAAGAGCCCGAAGACTCGCCGTTGCTGTAACTGCGAGGAATGCCATTCTCGGCATAGAGTTTCACCGACCAGCCCTCGGAAGCGGCCGACTTGGCTGCAACAATCTGTGGATCGGCTGTAGAAAAGGACACCGGACGGACAGACTTTCTCGTCTGGCTGCCAGATAAAGCAGCATGCTTTTTCTGATGAGAATCTGATGACGAAGAGGAACGGACGGAAGAAGCCTCTCGGGAAGCCGAAGACTCTTGAGCCGAACGGGCAGCAGAACTGGCAGACTCTGTCAATGCTGGCGACAGGTCGCAGACGGGCTCTTCACCTCCGTCGGCAGAGAGAAGAAGGGGCTCTGAGGTCTCATTTCCTTGCGACTTTCGGGCTGCACGACTGTTGTCCACTATATTATCTGCCAGCAGAACAGGTTGACCGCTTTGAGCAGCAGAAAGACTGGCATCTGTATCAAGGGTTGCTATTTGATTTTCAGCAGCATTGCCATGCGCATCATCCTTGGAACTACCAGACGACAAAGCCCCCTGACGGTTCATCACAGAAGACACTACTGCCGTATCGGCAGGCGAAAGAGGTTGCTGTAAATACACATAACTGCCTCCCACCACGAGGGCAGCCAGGGCTGCAGCCATTCCCCACCAACGCAAACCCATGCGACGGGCAGGCTTGGCACCAAGAGGACGAAGAACGGCAGGGCGATGAACAAGCGATTGCTCGATGTCTGCCCACAAGTCACCGCCGACCGGAGCCTCATAGTTCTCCAGCCTGTCTCGTAGTTTGTCTGTCCAATCAGTCTTGTTCATTTTCCGTATTCTTTAAATAGTTTTTTATTCTCGTTGCCAACAGTTTCTTGGCTCTCAGATACTGAGATGCAGAGGTACTTTCCTTGATGCCCAACTCTGCGGCTATCTCCTTGTGGCTTTTCTGCTCAAACACATACATATTGAGCACGAGCCTGTATCCATCGGGAAGCGTGCCTATGAGCCGCGTCAGCACATCAGGCGGCACACGTTCCACCTCAGGGCTGTCGGCCTCGGGTTCGTCGGGCACCTCGTCGGTAAATACGAACTTCGTCTTTGCCTTGGCGTAGCTGATGGCCTCGTTGGCTACAATACGCAGCATCCAGCCCTTGAGCGAGCCCTCGCCCCGATACTCGAAGCGGGAGATGGAGGAGAAGATCTTCACAAAGCTGTCCTGTACGACATCGCGCACCTCGTCCCTGTCGGGTACGTACCTGAGCCCTACGGCCATCACATACCCGATGTAGCGGTCGTAGAGTCGATGCATCGCATCGCGACTACCACTCAAAATGTCGTCGAGGAGTTGCTTTTCTGATTCCAAATTCTCCTAAATTTATTTATTAAACTACGAGATACAAAAACCTTGCATCTAAAAATGAACTTTTTTCTGCAGGAGTTTTTAAAAGGAGTTAAGGGAGTTAAGGAGTTATCGCTCCCTCCGGTCGCTGAGGAGTGAAGACAAATGCCTTGGAGGAAACATATGTTTCAACTTTCGCAAGTTAGCGCCACACGCCCAGAAAGGGCGTGCTTGAACCACAAGCGAAACTTGAGTTAATACTTAGTGTTAATTTAAGTCCACAAAAGCATTTGTCTTAACTCCTTAACTCCTTTTACTTCTTTAACTCCTTTGAAATCTCCTTTACTCCTGAGAGAACTCCCGAGAACTACTTCACCTCAAAGACCATTCCCTCTTGCGAGAGATAACTCTCCGGGAAGACCGCCTTCGCCTCTTCGAGCAGCACATTCTCATTGTTGTATCGGGCGCTGTAATGACCGAGCAACAAGCGCCCTGCCCCGGCCTTCTGGGCGACAAGGGCTGCCTGGCGCGCTGTGCTGTGATAATAGATCTTGGCACGGTCCTCATTCTCCGAGGTATAGGTGCTTTCGTGATAGAGCACCGTCACGTCTTTTACTCTTTCATACAGATCGGGCAGATAGCACGTATCGCTGCAGTAGGCATAACTGCGGGGTGCGTCGGCTGGCTCCACCAACCTGCTGTTGGGCACGATGTCGCCCTCGGGTGTCGTCCAGTCTGCGCCGTTCTTGATGTTGTTGATCTGCGAGAGCGGAATACCGTAATAGTCTATCATGTCGCGACGGATGTGAGGCAAGGTGGGCTTCTCACGGAAGATGTAGCCACAGCAGGGTACACGATGGCGCAAAGGCACCGTCTCTACGGTGACGGAATGGTCTTCGTAAACCACTTTTTGCTGGGTTGTATCTACGGGAACAAACTCTATTTCATAGGTCATGCCCTGCATAAAGAAGTTCATCTGTTGCTCAAACAGGCTGGCGTAACACTCTGGTGCGAAAACCTTTAACCGAGATGTACGTCCCAACATACCAAAGGTGGAGAGCAGTCCTAATAATCCAAAGCAATGGTCGCCATGAAGATGAGAAATAAAGATGGCGCTCACCTTGGCAAAGTGGACATGCGAGCGCCTGAACTGCATCTGTGCTCCCTCGCCACAATCCATCATGAAGCACTTGCCACGCATCTCGATGAGCTGCGCGGAAGCACTGTGCTTGAGGGTGGGCAAAGCGCTGCCGCACCCTAAGATATGAATTCTGAATGGTTCCATAATCTGTCTCTCCAGCTTCTCCTACTGCTGGCGTTTGAATACATAGATGCCTTTATGGTTCTCGAGCAGCAGACTGTCGGGACCCAGGTTGTCGATGGCGAAGGTATCGGTATTGAGCAGCAGTTTGCCGTTGACGATCTTCCAAGAGGTCCAGGGGTTGACCTCTGCCTTGACGTTGTTGACGATGTCGCCACCTTCCACGATCTCGAAGTTCTTGTCTATACTGGTCCACTTGCCCAAGAGTGAGGTAAGATTAATGACGCGCTGCGCCACCATCTCGCCGTCGGCAGACTTGTAAGCTATCAGGGCTATGCGGTCGCCAGCCAGGAGCCCGCCCTGTACCACTCCCGGTTCCTCGTCGTCAACAAAGACATCGAGTGTATCGCCATTGTCAGCAATGAGTTGCAGCGAGTGCATGGATGTTCCTTCGCCACAAACGCCATAAATGGTGGAATCGTTGTCCGCCTCCACATCTACAGAATCGTTCATACCCATTACCTTTGCCGCCTTACGGTCGTGGCAACCTGCCATGAGCATCAGCCCCACGACAGCCACTGTAAAAAAGAATAATCGTCTCATCTTTATATGTATTATATTAAACTCCTTACTCTTGACGTTTAGCCTCATCCCATAGTTTATCCATTTCCTCCAAGGTCATGTCTTTCAGACTCTTACCCTGTTTCACCGAATGGTCTTCCACATAGTTGAACCTGCGGATAAACTTCTGGTTGGTCATCTCCAGAGCATTGTCGGGATTGAGCTTATACAGTCGGGCGGCATTGATGACAGAGAAGAGGAAATCGCCCAACTCGCGGGTGGAGTTTTCCTTGTCACCCTTAGCCAGTTCGGCCTTCAGCTCTTCCAGTTCCTCGTACACCTTGTCCCACACATCCTCCTTCTCTTTCCAGTCGAAGCCCACGTTGCGTGCCTTGTCCTGTATGCGATAAGCCTTGATGAGCGAGGGCAAGGCATCGGGCACTCCACTCAGCACCCGCTCGTTGCCGTTTTTCTCCTGCTGCTTAATCTGTTCCCAGGTCTTCTCCACAGCCGAGGCGGTAGAGGGACGTGAGGCGTCATCGGGCTCCTCCTGCTGGGTTTCCTTATACACCACCTGTCCTGCTTCGTTGATACACATGTCGGGGTTGGCAACCGTCCAGTTACCCTCCTCACGCCAGTTGATGAACGGATGGCGGAACATGAGCTTGTCGGCTTCCTGGTTGCAGACATCACAGATGTCGAACTCCTCGTCCTCACGCCCTATGATGCTGTAGAACATCACATGCTCGAGCACATCGCCCAACTCTTTCTTGATATTCTTATAGTCGCGCTTCATCAGAGCGTCACACAACTCGAAAGTCTCCTCAATGGTATTGGGTCGAAGACTCTCGAAGGTCTGTTTCCTGTCCCATGGACATTGTATGCGCAGGCGGTCCTGCACATCCAGCAATCTCCCGAAAGCGGCTAATTTTTCTTCCTTGCTATGCACTTGTTGATATTATTTTAATGAAACTATAGTGCAAAGATAATGCTTTTCTTGGAAACCCATCGTTATTTTCATGTTTTTTTTGGTAATAAATAACTTCTAACTTGAGTACACAGTATTTAAATATCGTCATACGAAATAAATATTGCAGCCTGACATTACAGGGCATAAGTATCATACTTGGCACTGCCAAGTGACATACCAACAGATGAAAAGATGATACTTATGCCCCAGACACACCAAGGTCCGCTCATCGGCTGAGAAGAGGTCAAGTAGAGTAACCAGTAGCATAAGTTTGCGCCACTTACGCCAAAGCGCCATGTGGCATTTCAGTACCAAAAGTACCATAAATACTGGTTTTCTCTATATTTTTCTATATTTGTGCCACTTGGCGTAATGGCGTAAGTGGCACAAAGTGGCCTGTCGTTCATCACTACTATCCATAAAAATCCCAAGACTTATGAATAGAACAAAACATATAAAAGAAGTATTCTACAAATTTAAAGCTCCAAATGAAGATGAAAAACATAAATGAAGGAAAATAATAAGTAAAGACCTCGCTTATTTCGGCAGAATTTAGTAACTTTGCACCGATTTTATTGAAGAAAAAACAACAAAAGATAATAAAAAATGGAATTAGCAAGTAAGTACGATCCACAAGACGTGGAAGGAAAATGGTATCAGTACTGGCTCGACAACAAACTCTTCAGCTCGAAGCCAGACGGTCGTGACCCCTATACAGTGGTAATCCCACCACCTAACGTAACAGGTGTGCTCCACATGGGACACATGCTCAACAATACAATCCAGGACATCCTTGTGCGCCGTGCACGAATGGAGGGAAAGAACGCATGCTGGGTGCCAGGTACCGACCATGCCAGTATCGCTACCGAGGCCAAGGTGGTGAACCGCCTCGCTCAGCAGGGCATCAAGAAGACCGACCTCACCCGTGAGGAGTTCCTCAAGCATGCATGGGACTGGACTCACGAGCATGGCGGCATCATCCTCAAGCAGTTGCGTCGCTTGGGTGCCAGCTGCGACTGGGACCGCACAGCATTCACTATGGACGAGACCCGTTCGCGTGCCGTGATCCATGTGTTCTGCGACCTCTACCAGAAGGGACTCATCTATCGCGGCGTGCGTATGGTGAACTGGGATCCTAAGGCGCAGACTGCGCTCTCCGACGAGGAGGTTATCTACAAGGACGAGCACTCTAAACTCTATCATCTGAAGTATTACGTAGTGGAGCAAGACTGCCAGCAGGTGGACGAGGAGAACGTGATGCACAAGGACGAGAAGGGCTACTATGCTGTAGTGGCTACCACACGTCCTGAGACCATCATGGGCGATACAGCCATGTGTATCAACCCAGAGGACAAGAAGAACACCTGGCTGAAGGGTAAGCACGTCATCGTGCCTCTCGTAGGCCGTGAGATTCCTGTCATCGAGGACTCATATGTAGACATCGAGTTCGGTACAGGTTGTCTGAAGGTGACTCCAGCTCACGACATCAACGACCATGCACTCGGCTTGAAGCACGGACTGGCAACCATCGATATCTTCAACGACAACGGAACCATCAGTGAGGCTGCCGGCATGTATGTGGGCATGGACCGCATGGACGTGCGCAAGCAGATCTCTGCCGACCTGCAGGAGGCTGGCCTCATGGAGAAGATAGAGGACTATAATAATAAGGTAGGTTTCTCCGAGCGCACCAATGTGCCTATCGAGCCTAAGCTCTCTACACAGTGGTTCCTCAAGATGCAGCACTTTGCCGACATCGCCCTCGCCCCTGTCATGGACGACGATATCGAGTTCTACCCCAAGAAATATAAGAACACCTATCGCCACTGGTTGGAGAATATCAAAGACTGGTGTATCAGCCGTCAGCTGTGGTGGGGTCATCGCATACCAGCCTACTACTTCGACAACGAGGGCAAGAAGGACTTCGTAGTGGCTGAAACCGCAGAGGAGGCTTTGAAGCTCGCACAGGAGAAGAATGCCAACATCAAGGCCGAAGACCTGGAACAAGAGAGCGACTGCCTCGACACATGGTTCTCTTCATGGCTGTGGCCTATCTCTCTCTTCGACGGCATCGAGCACCCAGACAATGAGGAGATCAACTACTACTACCCCACCAGCGACCTCGTAACAGGTCCGGACATCATCTTCTTCTGGGTAGCACGTATGATTATGGCTGGCTACGAATATCGTGGCAAGATGCCTTTCAAGCACGTGTACTTCACAGGTATCGTTCGCGACAAGCTCGGCCGTAAGATGAGCAAGAGCCTCGGCAACTCTCCTGACCCTATCGACCTGATCGATAAGTTTGGTGCCGACGGTGTACGCATGGGTATGATGCTCTCTGCGCCTGCAGGCAATGACATCCTCTTCGACGAGAGCCTCTGCGAGCAGGGACGTAACTTCAACAACAAGATATGGAACGCCTTCCGCCTCGTTAAGGGTTGGGAGACAGCAGATATCGAACAGCCTAAGAGCGCAGAAATCGCAGTGAAATGGTTTGACGCCAAGCTCAAGGTGGTGAACGAGGAGATGCAGAAGCAGTTTAAGGACTACCGTATCTCTGAGGCTTTGATGACTGTATATAAGTTGTTCTGGGATGAGTTCTCATCTTGGTACTTGGAGATGGTGAAGCCAGCCTACGGTCAGCCTATCGACCAGAAGAGCTACGACGCTACCCTGCGCTTCTTCGACGCACTGCTGAAGATGTTGCACCCATTCATGCCATTCATCACCGAGGAGTTGTGGCAGCACATCTACGACCGCAAGGATGGCGAGAGCATCATGCGCGAGAAGCTGGATATTCCTGCACCTACAGCCGAGGAGCAGAAGTTGGCAGCAGATATCGAGGCTGTGAAGCAGATTATCGCCGGTGTTCGTACCGTTCGCAACCAGAAGAACATTGCCCAGAAGGAGCAGTTGTCTCTGCAGGTAGTAGGCAAGAACGATTTCGAGGCTTACAACGACGTAACTCTGAAGATGGCCAACCTCGACAAGATTGAGGTCATCACCGAGAAGAGCGCCGACGCATCCAGTTTCATGGTAGGTACCGACGAGTTTGCCGTACCATTGGGCGACCTTATCGACGTGGCTGCCGAGATAGAGAAGGCTGAGGCACAGCTCAAGCACCTTGAAGGCTTCCTGACGGGTGTGCGCAAGAAGCTCAGCAACGAGAACTTCGTGGCTCACGCTCCTGAGAAGGTGGTGGCTCTTGAGCGCAAGAAAGAAAGCGACTCTGTAGAGAAGATCGCAGCCCTCAAGGCTACTATCGAAGAACTCAAGAAGAAGTAACAGACTATTTTTTTTCAATGTTAAATGTTGAATGTTAAGTGTTAGACGAGGCTGCTCTTGCCATCTTTAGAACAAGACTTTACAAGGGCGCCACGACTTAACATTTAACACTTAACATTTAACATTTTTCGTATCATGACAAGAAAGAAGCTTTTCACCTTATTTATATATGTATCCTTCGCCCTGATGGGACTGACGGGCTGCAACGACGAGGCTTTCGACATCGACAGCGTCAACAAGCAGACCTTGCTCATCATGTATCCATGGTCGGGAACCGAAAACTCGGCAGGACTCTACAGCGATATGGTCAACAACCTGAACCAGATAGAGAATGCCATCAAGAAGAACAAGGGACTAAAAAGCACAAGGGTATTTGTGTTTATGAGCACATCTGCCACAGAGAGTTCGCTCTTTGAGCTGACTTACAACTCAAGCACCTTTACTGTAGAGCATCAGATGCTGAAAAACTATACCGGCACTGCCTACACCACTACGGAAGGACTGACAGACATCATCGGGGAGGTGAAACAGCAGGCAGAGGCACTCAACTATGCCCTGATTATCGGAGGACACGGAACAGGATGGAACAACATTTCCGACTGGACCGACTATCCCAACCAGGCCAAGAGAAAAGCTGCACTCAAGACCCGCTCTTTTGGCGGACTCGACAACACCTATGCCATCAACGTATCATCGCTGGCACAAGCCATCGAGACCAACGGCATCAAGATGCAGTACATCCTCTTCGATGCCTGCTATATGAGTAATGTGGAGACGGCTTACGAGCTGAAGGATGCCACCAACTTCCTCTTGGCTTCGCCCAATGAGATTATGGCAAAGGGACTGCCCTACGAGGATATCTGGAGCTATCTCAACACGACAACTCCCAACTACGCAAGCATCATCTCGTCGTACTACTCTCATTACAACAGCACCTCTACCCCATACGCGAGCCTTGCTGCCATCGACTGCCGACAGATGGACAAGTTGGCTGCCATCATGAAGGAACTGAACAGCAAGTACACCATCACCACAGAACGCCTGGCTGGCGTGCAGACAGAAGACGGATACACCCCCAACCTGTATTACGACTTGGGCAACTATGTAGACAGTCTGAAGCCCAACGCCTCGATGAAGGATCAGTTTGCCACTCAGCTGAAAGCCACGGTAAAAGCCGCACAAAGCACCGCAGAAGTGTACAGCAACATCAATGCGACAACCATCACCGTCAAAGACTTCTCGGGTCTTACCATCAGCGACCCCAGTTCGCATCCCGTGGCTCTCAGAACCAAGAAACAGACCAAATGGTGGAAAGCGACGCATGAGGGAGAGTGAAGAGCAAAGAAGTTAGGAGGAAGTTAAAGAAAAACAAAAAATAAACAGACAGAAACAATGGAATACTTCATCGTAGAAAAAGGAAAGCAAGCCGGACCATTCAGCATAGCCCAGCTGGCAGAAAAACATATCAAGCCTGAGACTTTGGTATGGAAAGAAGGTATGGCAGACTGGACTCCAGCCTGGAAAATAGCCGAACTGAAATACATTCTCGCCGAAGGCAGTCAGCAAACAGGAACTGCAGTGCCTCCTGTTCCTCCTACAGCCAATCAGGCGGAAGAGATGAGTCAGCCTGCAGCAGAAACAGAGGAAAATGAGAACGGGAATGACAGCGACAAGAAGCCTAAGAAAAAGAAATCTTACTGGAAATTCTTCGTAGGACTCTTGGTTGTGATTCTGCTCATCCTGGCATTCACCAACCCCGGCAGAGACACTCATAAGCAAGCCGTAAAGGAGGAAGTCGGCAAGGTGATAGACAAGACGACAAACATCAGTGACGACTTCATCTTCGCCGAGGGCCTGCGCTCGTTTGCCAAGATGATCTCGAACAACATGATAGATGTTGCCTTCGACCAGCTTTTCGAGTACCACAACTACATCATCTTCTCGAAAGGCACCGTCAGCTTCAATGGCAAAAGTCACAACGTAAGCTTCGGAATTTTGGGCAAGGTATACACCATCAATGCCGATGATGCCATCAAGGCAATGGAAAATGTGGAACTGCTCAACAGCAACGACTCATCTGAAAATGCTGATGACAATCAGTCGGCAAACAACTCTTCAGACAACACCAACCTGCAGTCACAGCTCGAAAACAAGACCAACGAGGCTATTGACAAACTGTCCGACAAGGTCAGCAAAAAGGTGGAAGACAAACTCAACGAAAAGTTGGAAGAACTCAACGACTCCTCTAATATCGACAAGATTGTAGACAAGATCCTCAGCTTGTTCTAACAGGCCTCCCTCCACGAAGTGGCAACAAATATAAAAGCGACAATACATCAAAAAGCCCTACCCCCTTTAGCGGGGCAGGGCTTTTTTATCTCCATTAAGCACATAACTGCTGTCATATGACACTCATAAAAAAACGAAATAGGCTTCATGCTTAAACGCAATAGGCTTCGAGCTTAAACGCAATAGGCTTCGAACTTAAACGCAATAGGCTTCGAACTTAAACGCAATAGGCTTCGAACTTAAACGCAGGTGCTTTCAATAGTCAATGAAAGCACTTGCGTTTTTCAAAAGAGAATTTCCTCCTGAAGTTTCACATTTATGTTATTCAGACTTCAACACCTCTCTCAACTTATCTACTCCAGGAAAACTTGTTGTCTGATAAGTAATCTTTCCTTCCTTATTTACAACAAAATAAGTAGGAATACCTGAGAAATGATATAGGTCACTAAGAGCATCAGCCTGCTCCTCTGTCAACCGCACATGCACACCACTTATCGTCTTTATCATCTCGCCCCATTTGCCAACAGGCGATGAAGCATCTGCAATATAAACATACACCACATCGGTGAGCTGTTCTTTCAAAGGACGAATGGCCGACATGGCAGCCCTGCATGGCATACACCACGTGTTCCAGAAATCAAGGAGCAGAGTTTTGCCTTTATACTTATTTATGATTAAGGGAAAAATCTGTTTGGCAGACATCTTGGGGTCTATGTCTATAATGCTGTATACAGAACTGGATTTGGCTGTCTTTATCATCTCGGCCATCTTTTCGTCGGAAGACTTTTGCTGAGACTTCAAGTCTTCATTGTCGGCAAAAAGCAATTCCCTCACCATATCATTGGCAATACTATCGCGAGCTGCCGCCATCTGCTGTTCGGTGAGAAGATGCTTGCGTCCTAAAGAACGGCTGAGACGCTTTCCGACAGCTATATCATCCAACAATGGGTCAGCCGCCATATATTGGCGACAGAAACTTGACGTAAAGTCTGCAAGAAAAGAATAATAACGCTGATTCTTGGAATGAAGGATTGGGAGTTGCTCCAATGTTTTGAAATACGACAATGTGTCAACACTCAGGTCGGCACGTCGCACTCCTGTCTTGCGCACAATCATAGGAGCCATGGCTATATTGTTCTTAAAACCAAACAACGCCGAAGCATAATTCATGGAAAGATAACTATGCGCCAAAGTTCGGGTGGCAACGCTGATGGTTGCATCAGCATCAATAGCATGTAGTTTTTGCTCATAAACCTTCTGCACATAATCACGATATTGCAATGGTGTCATACCACAAATGTCATCAAAGAAAGTTTTGCCATAGACATCAAGCTTTTCCTTTACACTCTGCAACTCTGTATCGACAGCAGCATATTTTCCTTCAAACCAAACATATTTCTTGACGCTTGCATCATCTGCAAAGAGATGTGTAGCGGCAAGTGCCTGTGTCGTGAGGTCAATAATTACAGTAGTCGTGTCGTGAGGCACTGCAAGAAACGGAATCTCCATTCGGTTAACCCGAATGGTTGCTATTGTCGGTAAAATAGCATTGGCACTTATGCTGCATGTTCCATCCACGCTGATAGAATCGTGGTCGAACGGCATACGCTGTGGTGAGAACCAATTTTCGACGAGAACATCAAGTGTGGTACCGTATTCAGGTTTATACCCTCCCAAGCGCACATTCACAACAGTCTTGCCAAGGTTGAGATCGGTAGATGGCAATTCTACCTTTTTGTCAAATGCTTGCAAGTGCTGCGGAATGTCATCCTGTGGCCGTCTGCCGTCGAGGCGCACTCCGTAAATGTTCCAACCAGAGTTGTCGGATACTTCACGGAAATCAAACTCCTTCGTGGTCTCTGGCATTGGCTTAAAACGCAAAGTAGCAGAAACGTACCCACATTCAGGTACTTTCACAAAAACACCTTTAGGCAACTGCTGACTACCCAAATAAGCATACGTCACACCATTGGCTATAAGAGCGGCATGGGAATCGATACTAACCTTGCCACTGGCCTGATAGATTTTTACGTCAAGAACTGTAGCCTTCTTGTCGAGCGTCACTCGCTCGATTTCTAATTTATGATTGTTGGAGGCGAAGAAGTAAGGACGCTCAACAACTCGCTTGGCTTGTGCCGCTGAAGAAACGACCAACATCAGAAAGACAACAAGCGATAAGGCTTTCTGACTGAAATGCATTGTTCTCATTTTATGTGTATATTTGATTTTTTCCCTCAAAAAAGGAATAGCAGAGCTATTCATAGTCATCAATCACAGAATTGACAAAATCCATCATGGGCTTTGCCACACGGAAGATGTCTGCCGACTTGCTGAGCCAAGCTTCATCGGCAAAGAAATTATCGGGCACACGGACCCAGGCACAGTAGTCCTTCATCTTCAGATAGTCGAGAAACTCATAATCCTTGGGAAAATCCTTGGGAGCTTTCTTCAACATATTGACTCCGAAACCTTTGTCGCTTATCTCGTCATCGTCCTTCCATACACCCTCACCAGGATAACCGAAGGTATTGACAAACCTGCCATTCTCCACAGCACAACGCCATTCGTCAATGTTACCCATAATCTCGTTGCGGCACGAGGTAAGGATATTCGTAGGTAGACAGTAGGCACCGACTGCCAAAAGGCAATGCCCTGGCTCTACATGAATATAGTAGCCACCACGAAGCGACTTCTTGCCGTGAGCACAAATGTAGGCTCCGAAATGGCGCTTATAGGGCGACTTATCGGAAGAAAAACGTATGTCACGATAGAAACGATACGTACAGTCTTTCACCTGCAAGTGGGCTATTTCGTCATCGAAACCGGCATAGTGGTCGATGGCCTTCCTGATGCCTTCCTCGAAATCAGACTTGGCTGCCAGATACTCTGCCTTGTGTTCCTGGAACCACTCACGGTTGTTGCGAGCAGCCACATCCTGCAAAAAATGATTGATCTTCTTGACATTCATCTTATATGTATTGCTATAGTTTACTGTTTTTCAGACGTTTGGGACAATGCTCGTTAAAGAAGCACTGCTCGCATAGCGGTTTGGCACTCTTACATATATAGCGGCCATGCAACAGGAGCCAATGGTGCGCGTTGGGAATATCGGCTTCGGGAATGTTAGCCATCAGATAGTCTTCTACCTTTCGCGGACTGTCGGCCGTGGCAGGCACCAACCCCATGCGATGGCTGACACGATAGACATGCGTATCTACTGCCATGGTGGCCTTGCCAAACCACACGGCACGAATCACATTGGCGGTCTTGCGCCCTACTCCGGCAAGGCTCGTCAGATCGGCAGCCGACTCTGGCACCTCGCCATTGAACAGCTCCACCAACTGACACGACATCTCTACGAGATGCTTCGCCTTGGCATTGGGATAACTCACCGAACGAATGAGTTCGTACACTTCATCCACCGTAGCCGCTGCCATGGAACGGGCATCAGGATAACGGGCAAAAAGAGCTGGCGTAACCATGTTGATGCGCTTGTCGGTACACTGAGCCGACAGCAAGGTGGCTACCAGCAACTGGAAAGCACTGCCAAATTCCAACTCGGTAGTGACCTGAGGCATTTGCTGGCGGAAATATGCCAACACGTATTCGTATCTTTCTTTGCGAAGCATAGTTTTTACACCTTATTATATATATAGCCATACAGCAATCCAAAGAGGAAGCTGTATGGCTATCAGTAAAAAATTCTCTATAAAAAAAATAGAATTGTTATTGTACGTGTTTTAAGACTTACACCCGAAGGATTATTTCTTAGCAGGTGCAGCAGTCTCGCTCTTCAACTTACCCTTGTAAGCCTTGTTCAAGCCATTGATCACCTCGTTAGTGATATCGTAAGCCTTGTCGGCATAAAGAAGGTTATCGCCACTCTTAGACAAGATGATGCTGTACTTCTTGTCCTTGTTGTAGGCAGCCAGATAGTGAGCAATACTGTCGTGGAGAGCATTGTTGTACTTTGCCTGCTCGGCAGCAAACTCGTTGCTCAGACGCTGCTGCAAACCCTGCACGTCGTTGCTCTGCTTCTGCAAACCAGCCTGTATAGCCTCTGCCTGCTCGCGTGTGAGTGCATTCTGCTGAATCTTCTGCTGGAAGTTGGCAGCTGCTGCCTGCAAGTTCTGCTGCTTCTGTGCAAGTGTAGCCTGAATGTTCTGACCCTTCTTCTCCAAGAGAGCAGAATACTCTTTGGCAAATGTATACTGTGTCATGATAGAGTCGACCTCTACATACGCAATCTTCAACTCAGCAGGAGCCTTGCTCTCAGACTTAGCCTCAACCTGTGGCTGCGACTTGTTGCATGATGCCAATGACAAGGCAGCAACTGCTGCGATAGCCATGAAGCCCAAAATGTTCTTTTTCATTTTCTTGTTATTTTAGTTTTTTATTATTTTATATCTTACATATTTATATCTTACATAAGATTTATTAAAGAGAGAATCCGTCTTCGTTCTTCACTCTTCACTTCCTCAATAGGCCTTTCCCGCTTGTCGTGCCTCGCGGTCCTGGTCTACCACACAATGAATACCCTGCTTGCGAAGTCCAGGATTGTCGTGGACATGCTGCGAGGAGAACTTGCCGTTCTTGCGAAAAATCAACTTCACGGATAATAAAGCTACAGATATAGCAATTATTAACACGCTAAATAGCAATATCTTTATCATTTTTATTACTTTTGCAGTGCATTAGATTGCACATTTGGATGCAAAGGTAATATTTTTCAAGCAAAGTTCAAAATAAAAATACATAAAATGACTAAAAATGATTTGAAACCTGCTCGTGTTTTCGAGCAGTTTGCTAAAATCAATCAGATTCCACGTCCATCAAAGCACGAGGAACAGATGATTGAGTACCTGAAAGAGTTTGGTAAAAGCCACAACTTGGAGACTGTTGTCGACAAAACCGGCAACGTGATTATCCGCAAACCCGCCACTCCTGGCTATGAGGACCGAGAGACGATTATCCTGCAGAGCCACATGGACATGGTGTGCGACAAGCTGGTGGATGTAGACGTTGACTTCACCAAGGATGCCATACAGACCTACGTGGACGGAGAATGGATGAAAGCCAAGGGCACTACCTTAGGCGCCGACGACGGAATAGGCTGCGCCATTGAGCTGGCTATCCTCGACTCTGATGACATCGAGCACGGACCTGTGGAGTGTGTCTTCACACGTGACGAGGAAACTGGACTTACTGGTGCACACGGCATGGAGGCTGGTTTCATGAAAGGCAACATGCTCATCAACCTCGACTCAGAGGACGAAGGACTTATCTTCGTTTCTTGTGCCGGTGGACAGACAATCCATGCCACCTTCGACTTCTCTCGCGAGAAGGCTCCTGCCGGATATTTCTTCCTCAAATTGAATATCAAGGGACTGAACGGAGGCCACTCGGGTGACGATATCGACAAGAAGCGCGCCAATGCCATCAAGATTCTGGCCCGTTTCCTCTATATGGAAATGGAGAAACAAGAAGATGGCATCCTCTTGGCAAGCTTCAACAGCGGAAAGATGCACAACGCCATTCCTCGCGACGGACAGGTTGTGTTTGCGGTAAAGAACGAGGCCAAAGAGCAGGTTCGTGCCGACTGGAACATCTTTGCCTCTGAGGTGGAAGACGAGTTCCATGTTACGGAGCAGAGCATGCACTTCAGCATGGAGAGCACTGATGCTATGGACGTTATCGAAAGCCAGGTGGCTGACAGATTCATCATGGCACTGCAGGCTGTTGACAATGGGCCTCTCACCCACTGCCAAGACGAGGCCATTGCCGAAATGGTTGAGACTTCGAGCAATGTGGCAAGTGTGGCAACTACCGAGGACAGCATCGAAATTGTTGCTTCTCAGCGCAGCAATGTGATGAGCAACCTCGACAATATGACCAATACGGTGAAGGCTGCCTTCCAGTTGGCTGGTGCCAAGATAAGTGTAGGCGACAAATATCCTGCATGGAAGATGCGTGCTAACAGCGCCCTGACCGACCTGACAGTCAAGAGTTACGAAAAACTATTCGGCAAAGAGCCTTTGGTAAAAGGAATTCACGCCGGTCTGGAGTGTGGTCTCTTCTCTGAGAAATATCCCAACCTCGACATGGTAAGCTTCGGTCCTACCCTTCGCAATGTACATACTCCTGAAGAGGCTCTGCTCATCCCTACTGTTCAGATGGTTTGGGATCACTTGCTGGAGGTTCTCCGCAACCTTCCCAAGAAGTAAAAGGACTCAACTTTCGCAAATGGGAAAGTTAGAGTTCTGCAAAAAACATACGATAAAAAAAGGAGATTTTCCGTATATGGAAAATCTCCTTTTTTTATGCGTGTAAACTTGGAAGTTTTAAAATGCTTATGAAATGTGCCGCTACTTCTTCCGCCGCAAACGTGCAAAGAAATCCTGCAACTGTCCTGACTTGACACCCATCTTCTGCAAACGGCGAAGGTCATCGTAAGCCTCGCTCTTGCGACCTAAGCTGATGAGCAAGTCGGCATGATTGACCACATAGTCCTGACAGGTACTGTCGAGGCGCATTGCCTCGCCATAGTCATAAACCGCCAGGTCGAGCATGCCCCTCTCTTTCTCCATTCCACCACGGGCTGCATAAGCTACAGCGCTATCGGGATATTGCTCTATCAGACTGTTGATGCCATCGTAAGCCTCGGTGAGATGTTGGTCTTTCTCGTTGAGAAGCGCCAGTCCCAACTGTGCCTGGAAGTTGCCAGGCACCAAAACAAGAAGGTTCTGATAGTCGAGACGCGCAAAGTTGTAACGCTTCAGTTTCTCGTTGACAAAAGCCCGGTAGAAAAGTCCCGCAATGTTGGTCTGATTGAGGAAGAGCACCTTGTCGAGCTCATCCTTGGCATAGTTCCATTGCTCCAACTGTATGTTCCATGCAGCCTTTTTCAGGCGCAGGTCTACACTGTCAGGATGATACGCCAGAACATCTGTGGCATGTGCCAAGGAGTCGCGCAAGGCTGCACCTCCCTGCTGAGCCAACGCCTCGCCTCTGCCGCCAAGCAACAGGGCAAGCATAGCAGCAAGCACAAAAGGACGGTGTCCTCTCATTATGCGTTCTTTATCCAGTTAACGATCCACTCGCCAACCTCTGTTGTGCCATAGTGAGCACCGCCCTCAACCTGAATCTCAGGAGTGCGGACATTGGCATCGAGAGAAGCATCTACTGCCTTGCGGATCAAAGCACCCTCCTCGTTCAAACCGAAGTGCTCGAGCAACATGGCTGCAGAAAGAATCTGAGCTACAGGGTTAGCCAGGTTCTTGCCAG
>OASE01000202.1_pt1 | contig 18559 bp, 10 predicted proteins | sample 1494851 | NCBI WGS metagenome assembly OASE01 (sample SAMEA3360680, study PRJEB22359) | human gut metagenome | biome: ENVO:urban biome; feature: ENVO:human-associated habitat; material: ENVO:feces | place: Bangladesh | collected 2011 | reverse complement strand
AGGCATCGATGACAGCTGCCGACTCCATCACCTTCACCGTACAGGTAAAGAACATCGGTCAGCGTGCCGGATCTGAGACCGTACAGCTCTATGTGCACGATGCCAAGGCCTCGGTCGACCGTCCGCTCAAGGAGCTGAAAGGCTTCTGCAAAGTGAGTCTGAAGCCTGGCGAGAGCAAGGACGTCAGCATCACCCTTGGCAAGGACGCCCTCAGCTTCTACGACGAAACCACAGCAAGCTGGAAGGCTGAGCCAGGACAGTTTGAAGCCTGGGTAGGCAATGCCTCCGACAATCTGAAGTTGCGTAAATCTTTCCAACTTAAATAATCCCCAAATAATCATTAAACTTAAGCTGGGTTCAGAAGTTATAGAAGTTAAAGAAGTTATCACTCCCTTCGGTCGTTAGAAGTTAAAGCCAACAGCCTTTTTGGTTGAAGATTTAGCTGTAAAGCATATGGCTTTAACTTCTCTAACTTCTTTAAATTCTTTAACTTCCCCATTTGCGAAAGTTGAGTAATAAGATATCAGCATGAAAAAGAATCTGTTATTAGCATCATTCATCCTGTTGGGGACTTTGCTGTCTCCTTCAGCCTTTGCCGCGCGCAAGAAACTGCCGCCCATGAACGAGTACGTCGGACAACTCATGTCGCGCATGACGCTTCAGGAGAAGATCGGTCAGCTCAACCTCATGGTGGCGGGCGACATCACCACGGGCAGCACTATGGACACTCAGGTGGCGGGCGACATCGCTGCCGGCAAGATGGGAGGCGTGTTCAACATCAAGGGTTTCGACAAGATCAAAGCCCTGCAGGACGTGGCCATCCGCAAGAGCCGACTCGGTATTCCGCTCCTCGTGGGCATGGACGTCATACACGGCTACGAAACCATCTTCCCCATACCGCTCGCCCTCTCCTGCTCGTGGAACGAGGAAGCTCTGAGACAGGTGGGCGCTGTGTCGGCACGCGAGGCAAGCGCCGACGGCATCAACTGGACCTTCTCGCCTATGGTCGACGTGGCTCTCGATGCCCGCTGGGGACGCATCAGCGAAGGCTTCGGCGAGGACCCATACCTCAGTGGTGTCTTGGGAGCAGCCATGACTCGCGGCTATCAGCAGGCTGACATGAGCCGTGAGACCATCGTCCCCAAAGACCACATCATGGCTTGTCTCAAGCATTTCGCCCTCTATGGAGCCGTTGAGGCAGGCAAGGAGTACAACACCACCGACATGAGCAAGATACGCATGTACAACCAGTTTCTGCCTCCCTATAAGGCTGTGGTCGACGCTGGTGTGGGAAGCGTCATGTCGTCGTTCAACCTCATCGACTATGTGCCTGCCACGGCAAGCCACTGGATGATGACCGACGTGCTGCGCAAGCAATGGAACTTCCAGGGCTTCGTCGTGACCGACTATGGCTCTATCGGCGAGATTCTGCAGCATGGCACAGCCCGCGACCTCAAGGAAGCCTCCGAGCAGTCGCTCCTGGCCGGAACCGATATGGACATGTGCTCGCAGGGCTTCGTGAGATTCCTGGAACAGAGCGTCAAGGAAGGCAAGGTGAGCGAGGCTGACATCGACATCGCCTGCCGTCGCATCTTAGAGGCTAAATACAAGCTGGGACTCTTCGAGGATCCTTACCGTTACTGCGACAGCAAGCGACATAAGACCGACATCTTTACCGCTGCCCATCGCCAGACCGCACGCGACATTGCCGCCGAAACCTTTGTACTTCTCAAGAACGACCAACAGCTTTTACCACTCAGCAAGAAGGGAAAGATAGCTCTCATCGGACCGCTTGCCGACACGCGCAACAATATGAGTGGTACTTGGAGCGTTGCAGCTACTCACGACCGCTATTCCTCACTCAAAGAGAGTATGGAGAAGGCTCTTGCAGGAAAAGCCACTTTGCTTTATGCTCAAGGTTGCAACGTGGTTTACGACGAGCAAGAACAGAAAGATGGTGAGTTTGGCAAGACTATAACTCGTGGGGATGATGCTAAGCTGAAGGCTGAGGCTTTGCAGATAGCACGTCAAGCTGATGTCATCGTTTGTGCCATGGGCGAGACTGCCGATATGAGCGGTGAGTGTGCCAGTCGTACCGACTTGCGTATGCCAGACACACAGCGTGACTTGCTCGAAAAACTTGCCCAATTAGGTAAGCCCATCGTGCTACTCAATTTCTCTGGTCGTCCTACCGTGCTTACTTGGGAGAAAAATCATATCCCTGCCATCATGAATGTATGGTTTGGCGGTTCTGAGACTGGCGATGCCATCTGTGATGTGGTCTTTGGCGACAAAGTGCCCAGTGGCAAGCTTACCACCTCTTTGCCCAAGGCTACAGGTCAGGAACCTCTTTATTACAATCACCAAAATACAGGACGTCCTGTACCCGATGACAATCCTCGATTTGCCAAATATGCCAGCAACTTCTTGGATGTACGCAATGGCGCCCTCTATCCTTTTGGATATGGCTTGAGTTATACCACCTTTGAGTATGGTTCGTTGCAGTTGAGTTCCCATAAAGCGAGTGTAGCCTCTGCCAACAGCGATACGTGGAACGACCATGCCGACATCACTGCCACCATTCGTGTTACGAACACAGGTCGTTGTGCAGCCGATGAAATCGTACAGCTTTACATTCGAGATAAAGTGGCAAGCATTTCCCGTCCTGTTAAAGAGTTGAAAGGCTTTCAGCGCATTCATCTTGCTGCAGGCGAGAGTAAGGAGGTAATTTTCCACATAACTCCTGATATGCTGAAGTTCTATAATGCCAACCTACAGTATGTTCTCGAATCTGGCGATTTCGACGTCATGGTAGGCCCTAATAGTAGAGAAACGAAGAATGTTATGTTCACAGTAGAATAAAGCCTTTGAGCGCTTCGTATAAGCGCTAAAGAGAATCCCCTGAAAGGAAGCCTTAGCATATAGGCAACCTTTCAGGGGATTTTTATGATTGTATTCAGAAGTTATTTTGTGAAGTCATGGAAGTTGTCATTCCTTTCTGTCACTAAGAACTCAAAGCCAACAGCATCACTGTTTGAGTTTTATGAAAGTTAGATTAGAGATGTTAGAAAGTTCCTATCTTCCTTACATCCTCCTCAAAGGAGTCTTTGTCGTTGATGGCACCTTTCTTGATATGTGCTCTGTAGTTGTAGATGGTGTTGACACTGTAATGCAGGAACTCCGCTATTTTGCTGCTGTCGGTGATGCCCAATCGGATAAGGGCGAAGATGCGGATAGGGGTGGAGAGTTGTTCCTTCTTTGGCTGTTCTATGCGCTCTTCGGGGCGCAGCAGGGCATTGAAGGAATCGAGGAAATGGGGGAAGAGCTGGAGAAAGGCGGAGTCGAAGTTGGTGTAGAATTCCTCTAACTCTTCTTCCTTGAAGTTCTGTGGACGTGTCATTTCGTACAATTCGTCATACTGGCGTGTCTTCAGCTTCTTGTGCACTCTCTTGCGCAAATCCTCTATCTTGTTGATATAGATGGAGCAGAGGCGCATAAATCTGCCCACATACTCTTCCTTGACACGGTTGGCGTCGGTGAGTTCATGGTTGACCACAGAGAGCTGGCTGTTGGTGCAGGAGAGCTGCTCGTTAAGCGACTTGAGCTGTGCATTGAGTTCGTGCTGTTGGTGGTTGGTCTTGGCGAGGTCGTCTCTTGCGATGGCGAGTTTATGTCTCTGTCGGCTGACGTAGAACACGCTGATGAGGAGCATCAACGCCAGGATGCTGATGATGCAGAGGGTATAGTTCTGTCGCCTGTTGTACTGGTCGTTCTCGTCTTTGTACATCTTGGCGATGACCGACAGCAGGGGCGATATCTGGGCCAGTCGCTGTCGTGAGCCGAATCGGTTAGCGCAGATACTGTTGAAACTGATGTACTTGTAGGCTCTGTCGACATCGTTGAGGCCCATGAGCTGGTTGGCCATTTCCCACATGGAGCCTTGGTCCATGACGCCATTCTTGATGTCGGTGAGGACTGATTCTGCCAGCCAGTACATCATGCGGGTGCTGTCGTTCTCTGCCTTGTATGCCAGATAGCGGTAGAGGGTGACGAGGGCATAGGGATGCGACCCTTTCTCTACGTGGCTGAGCCACTGGTCGTTGATGCGCATAGCTTCCCGATTGTCATGGGCATTGAGGGCGTCGAGCTCACGATACTGAAATACCGAATTGCTGGTGGGGGGAAGCGCAGCATACATTCGTTGCCGGTATTCGGCTGCCATGGCGCCGTATTGCGCCTCGGGGGTGATGGGGTTGCGGTAGTATATGATTTCGCCGTATACCTGGTTGTAAGCCATATAATACGTGCCCTTGGCAATGTTGTCAAGCTGGGTGGTGTCGATGGCGCTGAGGGTGTTGAGCGCCTCGATAAACTTGCCTGTGCTGGAGCAGCGGATGGCGATGAGTGCCTGGCACTTACCTACTTCTGATTGCTTGCCCGTCTTCCGGGCAATCTCGATGCAGCGTTTGAGGTAGATGATGGCAGAGTCGTTGACGAAGGGTGTGTACTCTTCGTATAGTCGATAAGAAAGTTGGTATTCGGCATGTAGGTTTTTGGCTTGCGAGAGCTGTTGCTGCAGCTGTCGGATGCGCTGCTCTTTGCGGCTGACGTATTGGGCAGAGTGGTCTATCGCCTCGTCGATGCAGTGGAGCAGGGCGTCGACGCTCTCTGGGGTCTGTGCATGACCTATGAGAACTGACAGCGCAAGGAAAAGTTGCGTAGTAAGGATGATTTTTAGGCTTTGTTTGGCTTTCTTCATTTTCAGGTATTTTGCTGTTAGCCTGCAAAAATATGAATTTTTTTTAAAATACGCAAGAACAAAGCAAAAAATAATGATAGTTGAGGTGTTTTTCAGGAGTTTCTTCAGGAGTTAAAGGAGTTAAGGGTTTTTTCAGAAGTTAAAGGAGTTAAGGAGTTAAAGGAGTTAAGACAAATGTCTTGAGGGTTTAATTAAAGGAGTTAAGACAACCGTATTTTGGCGTTGTTTTTAAACAACAAAGCATATGTCTTAACTCCTTAACTTCTTTAACTCCTTAACTCCTTAATGAGATGCAGGGGAAAATTACTTCTGGAATACGCGAACGTAGTCCACCTCCATGGTGGCAGGTAAGCAAGATGGGTCTACGCCCTGGCCGCCGCCCCAGGCACCGCCCCAGGCGAGGTTGAGGATGGGGTAGAAGGCTGCATCGAAAGGCCATGCCTCCTTGCCGCTGCCGTCGTTGCGATAGGTGAGGAGTTCCTCGCCATCCACATAGAAGGTCATGTATTCTGCAGTCCACTCCATACCGTAGGTGTGGAACTCGGTCTGTGAGTTGCTGATCTTGCGGCGTGCAGACTCGATGGCAGTGCCACCGTTGTTGTACTTAGTGCAGTGGATGGTGGAAACAACCACGTCGGGGTCGTAGCCCACAGACTCCATGATGTCGATCTCGCCATCACCAGGCCATTTCTGCCAATTGACAGGCATCATCCAGAATGCGGGCCATGTGCCCTTGCCCTTAGGGAGCTTGATGCTTGCCTCGATGTATCCGTACTTCCAACCTGTGGACTCACGAGCGTAGAGACGAGCGCTCTTGATGGTGCCGCCATCGTCGAGGAGGTTGATCTTCAGTGTTCCGTTGGAAACCTGTGCCACCTTGTCCTCGCGCACGTAGTTCTGCAACTCGTTGTTCACCCATCCGGCTGGCTTGATCTCGTAAGTCCAGTCTGGTCCCAATTCGTTGTCGCTGAACTCGTCGTTCCATACGAGGTTGTAGCCCTCGATGGGGCAGGTGATGTTCTTTCCGCCATTGGCCTGGGTGACGGTGATGTTCTGGCGTGAGCCACCCGACCAGATGGTGATGTTGCCAGTGCGCTCAGCGCCCAGGTTCTCGCCCACGGTGACGGTGATGGTGGCTTTCTTGCCTACGGGATTGGTGGGTGTCACCTTGATCCAACTGTCGTTGGAATAGGCGGCAAACTCGTGTGTGCTCTCCACCTCGGCGGTCTGTGTTCCTCCTTCCTTCTCGAAGTTCAGCGTGGTGGAAGAGAGGGTAATGGTCTCGGCCGAAGCGTAGCTGATGTCGGTTTCGTTGTTGCTGCAAGCGCTGAGGCTTATAGCAACAGCGAATATTGCGCTAAAAATCATTATCTTTTTCATGTTAGTATGTTTATTGTTCAAGTTTTCAGGGGGAATTCCCATGAATTCCTCACCTGAGAAACTTGAGTTTTGATGAAATTACTGAGCAGTTTTCTGGAAGATGATATCGTAGATTTCTACCTTCTCGCCTTCTGGATTTCCTCCAAAGTCGAATACCAGCTTGAGGGCATCGGCCGCACCGACCTTGAGGACGGTGGCAGGAACCTTAACCTGATATACCTCGCCTGCCTTGAGGTCGTAGGTGTTCATGAAGAAGAAGTTTTCATCGCTGCTCGTGTCTGTTATCTTCACGGTTACGCCCTTGATGTCTTTCTTAGCCAGGAACTTGCACGAGAAGTCGTAAGGCGTGTCAGCCTCGCCAGGAATGTCGGTGATGAGGTGAACCTGTGCCTGCCACTGTGCGAAGGTCGCTGTAGGCAGCTGTACGGTGTAATGGCCCTTGTCGGCAGTGAAATCGGGAGCGTCTATCTCGGTCCATCCTGGAGCGTAGAAGAAGAAGGTGGTGAAGCCTGCGTCGCCCTTGTCGTCTACATGGCTCTTCCAGATATTGGAAGCGCTGTTGTAGTTGTACACGGTCTTATCTTCTTCCTCGGCAGGTGCTTCCACACCGTCGCACTTGTGTTCCTGCAAGTCGATGTTGCTGATGGTGAGCTTGGTGTTGTCGGCATTGCCTCCGCCGTCGACGACTAAGGTGACGTTGTCCATGTCGATGCCATCCATGTCGCTACGGTAGAAGAGAACTTCCTGGTTGGCCTTCAAGTCGATGCGCTCTGCAAAGTAGAAGCTGTTGTCGTCGCCCGTTTTCACCAGTTTGAGTGTTACACCCGGATGATCGGTGGTAGAAACGAGCTTGCAAGAGAAGTCGTACTTGGTAACCGCGTTAGTGGTCATGTCGGTGAGGAACTTGACCTGTGCCTGCCATTGTTCGGTGGTTGCTGTAGGCAGCTCAATGGTGTAGGCACCGTTCTTCTCGGTGACGGTTGGATTGTCTATCGGTGTCCATCCCGGTGCATAGTAGAACTCGTTGGTGAACTGGCAGTTCTTCCACATGTTGCAGTCGCTGTTGGAGTTGAAGCCCTGGAAGCCTTCGCTGGCGCAGGTGAGGATGTAGTGCCATGCTATGTTGCCATCGTCCCATACGAGCACCATGGTGCTGCCGGTAATGCTCTCTACACGCAGACGGAGCTCGCCGTTATAGGCTGCGTCGGCTGGGATGTAGGGGAAGCAGGTGTTGGCAGGCATGACGAGGTAGAGGTCGTCGCCCTCGGCACTGAGCTGGTAAGAGCTGTGCTGTTCGCTGACAGGCACCATGTAGTCGGTGTCCTGATGATAGTCGGGGAAGATAGAGCAGCCGGTGTTGACATACATGGTTCCGCCAGCGCCTGGGTTGTAGGTATAGCTGTAGTCGGAGCCAAAGGTGAGTCGGTCGTCGTACACACCGAATTCTGCCTTCTCGTTGGCTCCTGCCTTCCACCACTCAGTGCCGTCGGTTCCTGAAGGTCCGCACGCTAAGTGGGCGGGTTCGGTGGCAGCGATGCGCCACTCCTTGCCCGACAGCTTGCCTACGATCTCGCTGAAGTCGACGAGGGTGTTGGTGACGTGGAATGTGGTCTCGCCCATGCCCTGCGACATACCGTTGCGGTTGCCCACACGGTAGTAAACCTTATAGTCGCCCGAATTGACCCATATCTTCTGCAGTGGGTTGACGGTGGAGTAGACGGGGTTCTTGGTTACTTCCTTGCCGTCAACAGGAATGTACCACATGGGGTAGATGCCGTCGCCCTCCATATTGAAGGTTACTGTGTTGGTCTCGTCGTCGACGCTGGCAGTCACTTTTGCGTTCTCTGCCAGTGGCAGTCCTGCCTCTGATACGCCGTCGAAGTCCTCTGGGCTGCACGCGCTGAGTGCCAACCCTGCTGTGGCAGCGATGAGGAGTGCCTTGCTGAATATGTTATGTTTCATAATTGCTTGAGTCTTTATATTAATAGTCGTTTTGTGTCAGTGTGCCGTGAGATGCGTCAATTTCACTCAAAGGAATAGGAAGATATTTCTTCTTCTCTGTCCATGTGTTGGTGCGGTAGCCGTAGGCATCGGGTACGAGTGTGGTGGCAGCCTTTCCTGTACGGATGAGGTCCCAGTAGCGTTTGCCCTCGCCTACAAACTCCTTGTGGCGCTCGTCGATGATGTTGTCGATGGTGGCAGCCTTGTTGTCGGTGAGTCCGGCACGGTGGTGTACCTTGTTGAGGTATTCCTCGGCATCTGCCATGTTGCCGCCTGTGCGCACGATGAGCTCGGCTGCATTGAGCAGGGTCTCGGCGAAGCGGTAGATGCGCAGGTTGTTGTTGAAGTTGAGGTCACCGTCGGCTTTCTGATCCTTGTTATTTTCTTTATAAGCGATATACTTCTTGAGCCAGAGTCCGGTGTATTGCCAGCTCTTGGTGTCGCAGTTCTTGCCACGTCCGTCGAAGATGGTGGCGTCCTTGCGCACGTCGCCCTCGTCGAAGAGGTCTAAGGTCTCGAGTCTTACAGGCTCAAATCCCCATCCATTGTCCACTCCGTCGCTCTCCTTGTAGTCGCGTGGAGAGATGAAGCGTGGATAGACGGTTCCGCCCGCATTGATGACTCCACCGCCCCAGGCACGCACGGCTCCGTCGTCCATGTAGCCTATCTCGAAGATACTCTCTTTGGTCCACTCGCCACTCTCGAGGAAGATATTGGCGTAGTCGGGGTTGAGGTCATAGTTCTGCTTGTCTTTGATAATCTCTTGCATATAGCCTAATGCCTTGGCATAGCGGCTCTCGTCGTTCTGGTACATCACCATCTCGGCATAAATCATGTAGGCGGCAGCCTGGCTCATGCGTCCCAGGTTCTTGTCGTCCCACTTCATAGGCAGGGCGTTGAGGCCGATGGCGGTCTCGAGGTCGCTGATGACAGCCTCGTACACCTCGTCGGCGCTCTTCTGCTCACCGATGTAAGGCGACTTGAGGTTTTCGAAATAGAAAGGTATGTTGCCATAGAACTTCCATACCTGCATGTAGTAGAAGGCGCGCAGCACCTTGGCTTCGGCCATGAAGGTGTTGTAGTCGGCCTGTGTGAGGGCAGCCTTGGCCCACTCTATATAGGTGAGCACGTCGTTGGCGTTGCGTATGCCCTTATAGCTCTGATCCCAGATGCCAGTGAGGGCATCGCCTGGGTTCTGGGTGCTGGCATAGTTGGACATCTTCTGTAGGAAGAGGTTGTCGGAACTGGTTCCGCCGCCTACCCACACATCGTCTGCCATGATGTCGCTGCAGAGCTGTAGCGGAGCATACTGCACGTTGTTCCAGTCGTACTGGCGCATGGGGTTGTAGGTGGAAGCCACAGCTTCCATGATGTGCTCCTTGTTGCTGTAATATTCCTGCAGGGTGGCCTTGTCGGGAGGGGTTACGTCCAAGAAGTCGTCCGAGCAGCTGGTCAATGTAAGGGGAGCGATGAGCGCTGCCATCAATACATATTTATATATTTTCTTTGTTTTCATAATGATAAGTTTTTTAGAGGTTTAGAATCCAAGGTTGAAGCCCACGGTGATGGTGCGGCTCTGAGGATAGACACCATAGTCGACACCCAGCGAAGTGGCTCCTGTGCTGTCGCCTGATGAGATTTCGGGGTCGAAGCCTGCATACTTGGTAAGGGTGAGGAGGTTCTCGGCTGCTACGAAGAGGCGCAGCTTGTTGACGAAGAACTTCTTGGTGATGAACTGTGGCAGGGTGTAGCCCAGCTGGATGTTCTTGAGTCTGATGTAAGAACCGTCGGTGATGTAGAGGTCGCTGCTCTGCCAGTTGGTTCCGTCGTTGATGACGAAGCGTGGGTACTTGTTGGAAGTGCCTGGACCTGTCCAGCGGTTGAGCAGATAAGAAGGAAGGTTGGCTGGTTGCACGTCGGTACGGCGTGTGGCATCGAAGATGTCGTTGCCGGCAGTGCCCTGCCACATCATCATGAAGTCGAAGCCCTTGTACTCGGCATTGAGGGTGAAACCGAAGGTCCAGTCGGGCATTCCCTTACCTATCTTGGTGCGGTCGGCAGCATCGATGGCTCCGTTGCCGTCAACATCGACGAAACGCACGTCGCCAGGCACAGCCTTAGGCTGCAGCAACTCGCCGTCCTTGTTGACCCATGCCTTCACCTCGTCCATGGTCTGGAAGATACCGGCTGTCTTGTAGCCGTAGAAGTATGGGAATGGTTCGTTGTTGGAACCGCGGGTGATGGTTCCTGTGTTCTGCATAGAACCGAGTTCCAAGAAGCCTGAGGTGTTGCCGAGGTTCTTCAGTTTGTTCTTCAGATAAGAGGCATTAGCCTTGGCATGGAATTTGGCCTTACCGATGTTCCACTTGTAGCTGGCTTCGAGCTCAAGACCCTTGTTCTCCATATCGCCCACGTTGCCAAGAGGTGCGCCGGCTCCCACATAGTTAGGGATAGGCATACTGATGATCATGCCGTTGGTCTTCTTGATGTAATAATCGAGGCTGAATGTCAGGGCGTTCTTAAAGAATCCCAAGTCGATACCTAAGTCGGTCTGTTCGCTCTCCTCCCACTTCAGGTCGGGGTTGGCAAGTGAGCCTGCCTGTACACCATTGACAACGGTCTCGCCCTTGCCCAGGATGGTGTTATAAGGCGAAGCTGTCCAGGCTGCATAGGTGAAGTCGCCGATGTTGTCGTTACCATTCTTACCCCAGCTACCGCGAATCTTCAAGTTGCTCAACCAGTCAGGAGCATGGAAGTAAGGCTCGTTGATGACGTTCCATCCCAAAGAGAAGGAAGGGAAGGTGGCGTAGCGGTTGTTGGCACCGAAGCGTGAACTACCGTCGCGACGTACAGTAAACTGTGCCATGTAGCGCTCGTCGTAGTTGTAGCTGGCACGGAAGAAGTAAGAACTCAGTGTGTGTTCGTAAGCAGGTCCTCCACTGGCAGACATCTCGCCACGGCTCTGGGCGGCACTCGTATTGTTCATGAAGGGCTTGTTTATGTCCTTGAGGTTCTGCAATGCACCATAGAGGTTCATGCCTGTATTCTGCATCGCACTCTGACCTGCCACCAAGTTGATGGTGTGCTTGTTGAAGGTCTTGTCCCAAGTCAGCACGTTCTCCAACTGCCATACAGTGCCGCGGTTGCTCGACTGGTGGGCGTTGGTGATAGTGGCCTTATTGTTTCCTGAGAGATAATAGAGAGGTGTGTAGCCGTCGCTTCCCCAGAATGAGAGGTCGGCTCCGTAAGAGATGCGGTATTTCACGCCGTAACCGATGTTGAGGTCGGCAGAGAAGTTGGCTACAAACTTATGGCTCCAGCCCAAGTCGCCAGGCAGCGAGAGCATGGCCAATGGGTTGTTCATTTCCTGATAGCTGCTTCCTGGAACTGTGTACATACGTCCGGCTCCATCGTAGAGCATGTACTGCTCGCCATAGAGATTGCTCTGAGCTTCGGCTGCTGCACCGCTCACGGTAGGAGTGAGGATAGGAGAGAGGTAGAGGGCTGAACCCAATGGAGAACCATACTGAGAGTTGGCGTCGATGGCCTTGCTCTTGACACGAGAGTAAGAGATGTTGGCGCTGATCTGCAGTTTGTTGAGCCAGTCGCGGTCCTTGGTGTCGTCGAAGAGCGTGTAGCTGGTATTGCTGCGAAGCGACAGACGGCTGTAGTTGCTTCGGTCGTAGTTGCCGCCTACGATACCGTCCTGATGATAGTAACCCATAGAGAGGTAATAATTGATCTTGTCGGAAGCGCCGCTGACGTTCACCTCATGGTTGACAACACCGGCGTTGTCGTTGAACACCTCGTCCTGCCAGTCGGTGCCCTTGCCGTACTGATAAGGATCGGCATAGATAGGAGCCTGTCCTGCGTTGACAAGACCTTCGTTCATCATCACTGCATACTCGGTGGCGTTAAGCACATCGCGGTGCTTCCATGGGTTCTGCCAGCCGTAAGAGAAGTTGTAGTTCACGTGTACTCTGCCCTTCTCGCCGCCCTTGGTGGTGACGAGGATGACACCGTTGGCAGCACGTGTACCGTAGATGGCGCCAGAGGCAGCGTCCTTCAGCACCTCGATGCTCTCGATGTCGCTGGGGTTCAGATAGTCGATACCGCCCTCGATAGGCATTCCGTCAACGATGTAGAGAGGGTTGCTGTTGTTGATGGTTCCGATACCACGGATACGAACCTGAGAGGCTGCACCAGGCTGACCTGATGAGGAAGTGACGGTAACACCTGAGGCCAAGCCCTTCAGCGCATTGTCGACACGTACTGCCGCCTTGCCGTCGAGGTCGTCGGCGCTCACCTTGGCGATAGAGGCTGTTACGACGCTCTTCTTCTGAACACCATAACCCACTACCACTACGTCTTCGAGGGTGCGTGAGTCTTCCTTCAGCGTGATTTTCAGCTTGTCGGAAGCCTTCACCTCTTGAGTCACATATCCTATATAAGATACGACCAATGTTGTGTTGGGGTTGGCTTGAATCGTGAAGTTACCATCCAAGTCGGAAACTGTACCTTGCGAGGTACCTTTTACTACTACTGATGCACCGATGATGGGTTCGCCACTCACGTCGGCGATGTTACCCTTACAGGTAATCTGTTGCGCCTGCATGATGGTTGCCACAAACAATGTCAGCATCACCATTAATAACCTTGTTGGTTTCATAAGCTAAATGTTTAGATTTTTGTTATTATTGAGTTTCGTTATTATTAGGTATGATGTAGGTGGACGACTTTTTCGTCTTCTACCGAAGCATTCGTTTTTCCGCTTGCAAATGTACTAAAAAAAATAGTCGGTAACAACCCAGTGATAAATAAAAGTGGATTTGCAAAGTAGAAAGTTTTTCTTATGTTTCTGATTATCAGTACTGTGCGAGAAACTTGAAAATCGAAATCAGTGGACGCTTTATAAAGCTGAACTTCGAGAAAAGGGCGCTTTCATCCTTCTTATGTGTTGACAAAAAGTAGAATTGTGTTTTTGTGCGATTTTGCTTCTGTTCGTATGTTGTCCACTTTCTTCTTATCTTTGATTATCTTTTAAACAGTTGATTATTAGTGGCTTGTGAATCTTATGGCACTTCTGTTGTTCCACTTTTCCATTTTATGCCGAAAAATGGGTGGATTTTTTGCTTAATTTTGCGGCAACAATCTGATTTTTTTAATAACTTTAAAAACTTAAATGAGTATGAAACATTTGAATTTACTTCTGTTTGCATCTTCCATGATGTTCGTGGCGCCTGCTTATGGTCAGGACTATAAACAGGTATGGGCGGACGAGTTCAACAACGTAGGTTCAGTAGACGAAAGAACCTGGAACTATGAGATTGGAAACCGTGACAACGGATTTGGCAACTGGGAATTGGAAAGCTATCAGAAAGCCAACGCTACCGTGGGTCTCGCTCCCGACGGAACCACCAAGGCACTCATCATCACTGCTAAGCCTGATCGTACTTCTGCACGACTCTTCACCAAGGACAAGGTGTCGTTCAAATATGGTAAGTTGGAAACACGCATCATGATCCCTAAGACTGCCAATGGCTTGTGGCCAGCCTTCTGGCTGCTTGGCAACACGGGAACATGGCCTTCGTGCGGTGAAATCGACGTTTTGGAGATGGGACATTTTGACGGAATCAAGAACGGCACTCAGGAGAAATACTATAGCGGCGCCTGCCACTGGGGTGTTTATCAGAATGGAGGCTATCCCAACTATTGCAAGTTCACTACCTCACCTACGAGCCTGCAAGACGGCAAGTTCCACAAGTTTGTATTGGAGTGGACGCCCGATGTCATCAACATGTATCTCGACGACGCTGCTAAACCTTATTATAGCATGGACATCAGCGACAGAAGTCAGAATACATCGCCAGGCAACTATTTCAACAAGCAGTTCTATATGCTCGTCAACTTGGCGATAGGTGGCAACTTCACTGGCGTGAACAATGCTGCAGCCGTTACTGCCCTCAGTTCTGGCGAGAAGAAGATGTATGTAGACTATATTCGCCTTTACCAGAAGGAGGGACAGGAGTGCTACACCATCAACGGAAAAACCGTCGATAATATGAAAGAGGACACTCATTTCGAGGACACAACCACCAAGTTAGGAGAATATGGCTACAAGTCGCTCGATGCTGCAGGTAAGTCGGTCTTCGACTTCTCTAAAGGTTCAGACTACGTCATTATCAGCGCTTCCACCGGTGTAATGCAGCAGATGGGTGAGAAAATCAAAGCCGACTATTCGGTAGACAACACCAACCAGCACCTCTATATCTGGGAGAACACCTATGCGCCAAGCATTGGAACAGGTGTCAATTCCTTCGGACTCAACGAGGATTACTCTGTTTTTACCGTTACCCAAAAAGGATGGTCAGGATTGGGCTTTTACGGATTGAAAGACCTCTCCATGCTCGACGACAGCTACTATCTCCATTTCTCGATGAAGGGCGACGATGCTCTCTTGCATGCTTCTCATGCGATTCGTGTAGGTGAGGCCAGCTTCACTATCGGCAACAACCCTGTGGAGGGCATGATTTTGGGCGACTACAAACGCGATGGCGAATGGTACAGTTTCGACATTCCTTTCAGCAAGCTCAAGAAGATGGCAGGAACTGTGTTCCCCGACAAGGACGGTGGTGCTGCTGCCTATAGAGAGAATGCTATCAGCGCGCTCAGTGGTGGAAATGCAGGCACAAAACTTACCTTCGACAATGTGTTCTTCTATAAGAAGCAGGGTGGCAGCGAGACTCCTGATGTCGACGCTACGCTCGGAGAATTTGGATCCAAGTCGCTCAACGCCGAAAACCAGTCGACTTTCGACATTGCATCGGGTTCCGACTACGTGCTCATCGCCACTGGCAGCACCTTTGCCAATCAAGTAAAGGACGCAGGCAAGGTAAAGGCCGACTACAATGTCGACAATAGTCGCTATAACTTCAACCTCTGGGAGGGCACCATGACAGGCGCTACACCCACAGGCACCAACAGCTTCGGCTACAACGAGGAATACTCCTGCGTGAAGGTTGCTGGCGGAAAAGGTTGGTCGGGCGCCGGCTATGCTCCTGCAGCAGCCACCGATATGAGCATGATAGACGACAGTTACTGGCTCCACTTCTCAATGAAGACAACCAATGAGATCAGCAAGAATGCTCCTTATGCCATCGTCATTGGCGAGAATGCTCACTTCACCATTGGCTCTGCTCCTTTCGAAGATGGAAGTAAGAAATATGCAGTACTTGGCGATTTCTATCGCAACGGCGAATGGTACAGCTTCGATATTCCAATGACAGAAATCAAGAAATATGGCACTCCTGCCTTCTGGGGTAATAGTTCTTACAAAAATAACATCCTGAGTGTCCTTGCTGGCGGAACCAACGGTGTAGAGGTGAATCTCGACGGTGTCTTCTTCTACAAGAAGATTACTACTGGTATCCAGGCTTCTACTGCAGATAAGAAGCAGCAAGCCAAGGTGCTCGGCATCTACGACCTCACTGGCCGCCGTGTCAGTGATATGAATGCTGGTGGCATTTACATCGTACGAACCAACCAAGGAAACTTTAAGGTGAAAAAGTAATATTTAAAGGTAAAAAAGTAAAAACAACTTTCTCAAATGGGGAAGTTAAGATAACTTCTCTAACTTCTGCACATGAGAAAGTTCAATAAATCAGGTACAAGGGGGCGTTTCATCAAGATGAAATGCCCCTGTTGTCTTTATATTTTTCAAAACGAAGAAAATCGGTAAACAATAGATAATCAGTTACTTGTGCTCTTTCTGTTGCTTCATGAATCCACTTTTTTTCTCACAGCCGAAAAACGTAACGATAAAAAGAGTAAATTTGCAAGCGAAAACTTAATAACTTAATTGTGTAATTAAAAGAACTATGCTTATGAATAGGAGAATTTACAAATTGTTACTTTTCTGTATGGTTAGCATGCTTTCTGTTTTTGTGCATGCTGCCTCGCTACAAGTAACCTATCACATTGGTGACGCCACCTACACTTCCACTGGTACTGAAGGCGAACTTTCCAAACTTCTTGGAGACAACGCCATGAAAGTTACGCAACTTAGCGTGAACGGCTATCTTAATGATGCAGACATCATTACGCTGCAGCAGATGGCGGGAGGCACTACGGAAAAAGGCAGTCTGAAATCGCTCAATCTTTCTGAAGCCACTTTCACGACGACAGGCAAGAAAGTGCCCGACAACATCTTCCGGGACTGTAAGAATCTGCAGCAAGTAAACCTCAGCAACATGACCGAGATAGGAAAGTGGGCGTTCAATAACTGCGCTCTTACCGAAATTACTATCCCTGCCTCTGTCACCATTATCCAAGAAGAGGCTTTTAAGGATTGTAGTGCCCTGAAGACCTTGAAGTTCGAGGCAGGCACTTCAGAAAAGGAACTGGTGCTCAAAGAGGAGGCTTTCTTTGGTTGCGGCAACATGGATCTCGCTAACAATGGAGTCTTGCCCTCACGCATCATCAGCATAGCGAACAGAACCTTTCAGGGATGTGGAATCACCAAGCTCACCCTGCCTCAGAACGACAAACTGACTGGTGTCAGCCGCAAGCTCGATTTCAACGGTGTGCAGACTGATTATATGGGAGCTTTAGGCTACGGTGTCTTCTTCGGCTGTCTCAAACTTACCGACCTCACCATTCCTGCCAACGTGACGGTAATCAACGAGGTGGCGTTTCAGGACTGCAACCTGAAGAACGTCACTTTTGCCGATGCTACCAAGATAACAGAGATACAGATGTACGCATTCGCCAACAACCAGAATCTGACAGGAGTCTTTGCAGGCAAGAACTTTAACAACTTGAAAACCATAGGTGAGGGTGCATTCTTGAATTGTTTCAAACTCACCGATGCCGATTTCAATACTCTCACCAAGAACGTTACTCGCATCGAGCGCGAAACTTTCCGCAACTGCCACGACGGACTGCAGACCATCGACATTCACTCAGGAATCACTTTCATCGGCGACGGCGCCTTTGCCGACAATACTGCGGTGAAAGAGGTTATCGTGCATAGTGGTACACAGATTGATGCGCGGAGTTATGATGGCACTCATGGCATCTTCCTCAACATGGATCCCAACAAGGTGCAAGTTGTATTTAAGGACGAAGCCGAGAAACACTACAGCATTTATCGCGACAATATCGTTGTGGATGGTGTAACTAAGGGTAACGCATTTATGTATCTTCTCACCAAGACTCTCGACGAGAATGCTACCGACTAGGAGGTCGTAGCCCAGCGCCATGCCGACGTCCTCCTCAAACGCACATTTAAGCCAGGTTGGAATACGCTCGTGCTGCCTTTTGGTGCTCGCGATAATGGTAATACAGTGAAGTGCGCCCGTATTTATCAGAAAGCACTCAATGCTTTTGATGGCGAGGGTTTTATGATAGCTGCCTATCGTGGTTTGGCAAAGAATGATGCACAGCCCGACAACAGTACCTTCTATTTCCTGCAGTACGCCGACTACGACAATGATCCGCTCGATGAGTTTGAGCCTCTCCTCGTCAGAATGACGCAGAAAGACATCGACAACGCCTCAGGAGTCTATACTTTCAAGGATATCGAACTCAACTACGATGCCGGCAAATCATACACAGCAGAAGAAGCGGAAAAACGTATGGGAATGAAGGAGAATGGCGAAAAATTCACTGGCAACATTGATCACGAGCTCAACGACAAGTTCAAGAAGTGCAGCTATGATGATTTCTATTTCACAGGAACATTGCATCTGCAGCAGGATAATGCTACAGAGGGTTCCGCTTTCATCGCTCCTGGCGACTATATCATTCAGAACAATACTTTCGTAAAGTGTCTCGCAGGCAAGAAGTACGGACTCAAGGGATTCCGTGGTTATTTCAAGCAGAAGCCATCAGGTTCATCTGCCAAGGGCAATATCGGCATCTGTCTCGTCGACCGCAATGGCGTAGTTTCTTCCATTCATCAGGTGGACGGAGCATCGCTTACGTCAGCATCCGTTGCTCCTGCCGCAGTCTACAACCTCAGTGGCCAGCAGGTTGGCAATTCTCTTTCCACTCTTGCCAAGGGCGTTTATATCGTTAAGGGCAAGAAATTCGTTAAAAAGTAAATCATTGCAATCATGAAGAAAAAATATCAACAACCTCTCGTAAGAGTTCAAAGCGTAGAAGGTGAACCTCTGTTGAATGGCGGCTCCATAGTCGACCGCAATGGCAACCAGAAGGACACGTTGGGTTCCGACACCTCTTCTGGCGGTACGGAAGGTGAAGGCGGCACTGTGTGGGGCGATGCTAAGCCTCATAACCCCTGGACATCTTGGGATTAAGGTTTATTGTAAGCAAAATGCGGGATTGAAGAATTCACTCAATCCCGCATTTTATTTTTTTTGCTGTTGAATTTAAATCGCTAACTACTCAGTCTTTTTG